>Ga0209810_1000118_pt1 | contig 239240 bp, 192 predicted proteins | sample Coa_R1_7_FD_187159 | JGI IMG/M metagenome (GOLD analysis project Ga0209810, IMG submission 187159) | Surface soil microbial communities from Centralia Pennsylvania, which are recovering from an underground coalmine fire - Coalmine... | ecosystem: Environmental > Terrestrial > Soil >...
CCTTCGGATTGTGCTTCGACAGCACTTTCGTGATCGCCGCCGTCAGCGTCGTCTTCCCGTGGTCAATGTGCCCGATCGTCCCGATGTTCACATGCGGCTTACTGCGCTCGAATTTCTCCTTCGCCATTCCTCTGCTCCTCAGTCGAACTCTTGCTTAACCGTGAAAACAAAACCCTCTATTTTTCGCCCCGGGCCTTCTTGACGATTTCCTCGCCGAGATTTCCCGGCACTTCCGAATAATGCGAGAAGTGCATGGTGAAATTCGCGCGGCCTTGCGTGCGGCTGCGCAGGTCGGTGGCGTAGCCGAACATTTCCGCGAGGGGCACTTGCACGCGGATGACATTGCTGCCCGCGCGGGTTTCCGTGCCCTGAATTTGCGCGCGGCGCGAGTTCAAATCGCCAAAGACCGCGGGCATGTATTCCTCCGGCGTAACGACTTCCACTTTCATGATGGGCTCGAGCAGCACGGGCTTTGCGCGGCCGCAGGCTTCCTTGAAGCCGATGGAGCCGGCGATTTTGAAGGCCATTTCCGAGCTGTCCACGTCGTGATAGCTGCCGTCGACGAGAACGACGGCGACATCCACCATCATGAAGCCGGCGAGCGTGCCGTTGTTCATGGCTTCGCGGATGCCCGCTTCGATGGGGGGAATATATTCCTTGGGAATCGCGCCGCCGAAAATCTTGTCGATGAAGAGGAATCGGTGCTCCTTGTCGAAGCGCCACTTGCCGCCCGGCCCGGCGATGCTCTTGGCAAGTTCGTCCAGCTCGTCGGTGGACATTTCATGCATATTTTCGTGATCGGCGCTGGGCAACGGATACACTTCGAGTTTGCAATGGCCGTACTGGCCGCGGCCGCCGGTCTGCTTGATGTACTTGCCTTCGGCTTCGGCTTTCTTGCGAATCGTCTCGCGATAGGCGACTTGCGGACGGCCGACGTTGGCTTCCACGCCAAACTCGCGCTTCATGCGGTCCACGATGATTTCCAGGTGCAATTCGCCCATGCCTGAGATCAGCGTCTGGCCGGTTTCCGTATCGGTGTGCACGCGGAAGGTGGGATCCTCCTGCGAAAGCCGCGCGAGGGCCTGGCCCATTTTGTCCTGGTCGGCTTTGGTTTTTGGTTCGACGGCAACGGAAATAACCGGGGCGGGAAAATCAATGGATTCCAGGATGATCTGCTTGCTCTCGTCGCAAAGCGTATCACCCGTGGTGACGCTCTTGAGGCCCACACAAGCCGCGATATCGCCCGCGTACACAGCTTCGATTTCCTCGCGCTTGTTGGCGTGCATCTGGAGCAAGCGGCCGATGCGCTCGCGGCTGCGCTTGGTCGAGTTGTAGACGTAGCTGCCGGCTTTCAGCACGCCGGAATAGACGCGGATGTAGGTGACGTGTCCGACAAACGGGTCGGACATGATTTTGAAGGCCAGCGCGGAGAACGGCTGGTCATCAGCAGCGCGGCGGAGTTCGGGCTCGTCATTGTCGGGGTTAACGCCTTCGACGGGAGGAACATCGAGCGGCGAAGGGAGGTAGTCCACGACGGCATCGAGGAGCGGCTGAATGCCCTTGTTCTTGAAGGCGGAGCCGGCAAGCACGGGCACAATCTTCATCGCCAAAGTCGATTTGCGAATGGACTTGCGCATCTCCTCGAGAGAAAGCGTGCCTTCGCTCAAATACTTGTCGAGAACCTCGTCGTCATGTTCGGCGATGTATTCGATCACCTTGTTGCGGTGATCTTCATAGAATTTCTTGTCAATCGCGGAGGCTTTGAGGGCGGCAGCCACATCGGGACGCGAAGCCACGAACGCCGGGTCCCACAGCTTTTCGACTTCGAAGACTTCGTATTTGGCTCCGAGGGTTTCCTCGAGCCACACGATGACCTGCTGTTCGAGAAAATCGATACAGCCGATGAAATTATCTTCGCGACCGAGAGGAAACTGGAGGGGAACGGGATGCGCGCCGAGGCGCTGGCGGATGGTGCGGATGACGTGGTCAAAATCCGCGCCCATTTTGTCCATCTTGTTGACGAAGGCGAGGCGCGGGACGCGGTATTTATCCGCCTGGCGCCACACCGTTTCGGACTGCGGCTGGACGCCGGCGACGGAATCGAAAATGGCGACGGCCCCGTCCAGCACGCGAAGGGAGCGCTCGACTTCGACGGTGAAATCCACGTGGCCGGGGGTATCAATGATATTGACGCGATACTTTTTGGCGTTGCGGGTCCAGGCGGCGGTGGTGGCGGCGCTGGTGATGGTGATGCCGCGCTCGCGTTCCTGCTCCATCCAGTCCATGGTGGCCGTGCCTTCATCCACCGAGCCGATCTTATAGGTCACACCCGTGTAGTAGAGGATGCGCTCGGTTGACGTGGTCTTGCCGGCGTCAATGTGCGCCATGATCCCGATGTTGCGAGTGTCCTCGAGCCGGAACGCGCGTCCAGTGGCGCCCGCCTTCTTCTCTCCCGCCTTGTTGACAACGGCTTCCGTCACGTTTCTATCCTGTTTCGCCTCAAAATTTACCAGCGGTAGTGCGCGAACGCCTTGTTCGCTTCCGCCATGCGGTGCACGTCTTCTTTTTTCTTGATGGCGCCGCCGCGCGCGTTGGCGGCATCAATCAGTTCGTCGGCCAGTTTGTCGATCATGCTTTTGCCGGAACGCTCGCGCGAATACTGCAAAACCCAGCGGATGGCCAGGGACTGGCGGCGGAAGGGATTGACTTCCACCGGAACCTGGTAGTTGGCGCCGCCGACGCGCCGCGTCTTGACCTCAAGGACCGGTTTGACGTTTTCGAGCGCCTTCTTGAAGACTTTCAGCGCGTCGTCATTGGTCTTCTTGGCCACCTGTTCCATCGCGCCGTAAAAGACGCGCTGCGCGGTCGATTTTTTGCCGTCCCACATCATCGAGCAGATGAACTTCTCGACGAGATCGTTTCCGTACACGGGATCGACTGCTTGCTTTCTCCGGCTAACGAGTCCTTTGCGTGGCATTTGCTTCTTCGGCTCCTAATCTCGCGCTGATCGCCCTTACTTTGCGGCCGCAGCCTTGGGCCGTTTGGCGCCATATTTCGAGCGCCCTTGCTTGCGGTTTTCGACGCCGGCGGCGTCCAGGGTGCCGCGGACGATGTGATAGCGCACGCCGGGCAGATCCTTCACGCGGCCGCCGCGCACGAGCACGATGGAGTGCTCCTGGAGGTTGTGGCCGATGCCGGGGATGTACGTGGTGACTTCCACGGCATTTGTCAGGCGAACGCGGGCGACTTTGCGGAGTGCGGAGTTCGGCTTCTTGGGCGTCTGCGTGTATACGCGAATGCACACGCCGCGCTTTTCGGGGCAGCCCATCAGCGCGGGCGATTTGGTCTTGACGCGAACCGCTTCGCGTCCCATCCGTACTAGCTGCGAAAAAGTCGGCACAATTTTCCCTCGTTGCTCTTTACTGCGAAACTCGCTCTGCCGGGCGCATCCCCGCGACACCATCAGCTCGCCACGCGCGGCGGAACTCGCGGCTCTCGCTTTGCGCGCACACAATTGCGCGAGAGCGCACGCTTGTGCTGAAAGGTCAACTGCGAATCCGGAGGTACAACCAGCAAGAACTCCGCACGCACTCCAAGAGGCAGAACGATTCTCTTGGCTTCATTCGGAGAGGCTTACTCGGCTTTGCGGGGCTGGCGCCCCATTCCGGCCGCTCTTCCATCCCATTCCATCGTTCTTGTTCTGGAATGAAAGATCTACCCTTCCAACTGCGGGGAAAAATCCCCCCTGACAAATTCGTAAGTATAGGGAAATCCGTACCCTATGTCAAACGACAAATGAAACAGGCCGACAGAAATATCTGTGGAAAACCGGCTTTGGCCCTGGTCGTGCTCATGGGCCAATCCCCCCGGAGGCATAGAGGTGGCTGCTGAGCCGGGCCGCACGGGCAGGCACTTCGGCTTTGGAAGCGCTCTGCCCGCCACCGCCGAGCGCGTCGCATCACGATGAAAATGAACAGCTTACCGTAGGTTACTGGCTCGTTTCGGGCTTCTCCGCGCCTAGATCGCCATAGGGCCAGAGTCCGAAGGCTTTTAGTTCCTCGTATTGGTGCTGCGCGCGCAGCATTTTGGCGGTGCGTTCGGCAGGCCAGGGAGAGGCGAAGCGGTCTGGACGGTCAGCGATCCAGTACGCCGCCAGGGCCATGAGCATGGAGTTCTGGGCCAGCACTTGCGGACTTTGCGCCTCCAGGGCGTCGGCGGCGGAGTGGTGCGTGTACTTATATTCGGAGGTGTCCTGATTCATGTTGATACCCGGCAGGCCGGCAATCGAAAAGGGTAAGGTGTCGGTTCCGGATTCGACTTTGTCGTCCACGGTGAGCGTCTGGATGTTGGATAGCGATTTCGCAAACGGTTCAAAGGCTTCCACGAGGTCATCGCGCCCGCCAAGTTGAAAGCCCTTAACGGCGCCTTGTCCGGCATCGAGAATGAGGTCGCCGAGGTGGTTGGCCATTTCCGCCTGATGCTGCTTGACATAGGCGAAGGAACCGTCGAGCCCTTCCTCTTCGCCTGTAAAGAGCACAAAGCGGATGGTGCGGCGGGGGCGCTGGCCGGAGCGCACGATGCTATCCGCGGCGCCGAGCGTGGTTGCCGTGCCGGAGCCGTTGTCCGTGGCACCTTCCGCCAAATCCCAGGAGTCGAGGTGTCCGCCGACGACGAGCACTTGTTCGGGATTCTCGCGCCCGCGGATTTCGCCGACAACGTTGGCGGTTTCAACTGGACCGTTCGTGAAAGTGTTCTGCACGTTGAAGTGCGCGCGAGGAGTGATGCCGCGATCCAAATAGCGCTCAAGCTGGCTCTGGTCTTCCGCCGTCATGGAAACCACGGGAACGGAGAAATCCGCATTGAAGCCGAGGATGCCGGTGTGCGTAAGATTCATTCCCGAGGACTTGCCGCCGCCTTGTCCGCCAATGACCGCGATCACGCCGGAACTGCCCGCAGCGCGGAGGAAGTCGCCGAAATGCACGAAAAGCTGCATGAAGGGACCCTTCGGCTTTCCCTTCATGACCACCAGGGCAAGCTTGCCCTTGAGGCGCGAGATATTTTTGATTTCGTTGTCGATGTCGAAAAGATTCACGGCGACGATATCGCCTTCGACGCCGCCCGCCGGAGTCGAGCCGGTCCAGCCCATGGCGTCCACGTGAAGTTGGTGGCGCGTGGGCGAAAGCAGCTCGGCCTGCGCGGAGCCGCGCGTCCAGCCTTTCCAGATGGTGTATTTTTCGAGATGGACGTTTTCGAGCCCAATCGCTTTCATTTTGGCGAGGCCCCACTCCTCGGCCTGACGATCACCGGAGGAGCCGGTGACGCGCGCGCCAACGTTGTCGGTAAGCTCCGTGAGGAACTCGAAGGCATGCGAATTCATCTGCGCCTCGCCGGCGATTTTCGTTAGTGCGGGGAGAGTGCCGTCATCGGCCGGTCCTTTCGCGCCATCGGCCCGCGCCACCGCTGCCGCCGAAATCACCAGCAGGCTTGCCAGTACTCCGTTTAGAATGTGCCGCATCGCCTCTCTCCTCGCTCCGGGGAATTACTCTGTTAGCCCTTTGACGCACAATCGCGCTATCCACTCTATCACGCTCTCAGACGCGGCTGCCGCGAATCCGTTTGCCGCGGGCCGGCCACGGAGAGCGCCGAGGAGTCGGAGAAGCAAGAAGGGGAGCGCAAAACCGTTCGCAGGACGAAACCTGGCCGCGTTTCGGCTTTACCCTGCCGGAAGCCTGGCCCTACACTGCGGAAGATGACTGTTCAGCTGCTGCCGCGCGTTACTTCGGTCTTCTTGCTGGCTTGGGCCCTGCTTTGCCGCGGCGCCGCGCCGCAGACCGAAAAGGCGCCGCAAATTCCGGCGCAAATTGAGCTGCTCGAGACGAGCGTGAGGTTCGAGACAAACGGGGACTCGCGCAAGGAAGTCCATGCGCTGGTGAAAATCAACAACGAACTCGGCGTTCGCCAGTTTGCGCGGTTGAATTTCGATTTCAACCGCAGCTTTCAGTCGGTCGAGATTCCGCTGGCGCGCATCACGCACGCCCAAGGCGGCATCACGGACATTCTGCCGAGCGCCATCGCCGATAATCCCAATCCCGCGGTGGTGAATTTTCCCGCCTACCAGGACGTGCGCGTCAAATCCATCCGCATCCTGGGCCTTGCGCCCGGCGACATGCTCGAATACCGCGTGGTGACCACGACAAAGCATCATCCGCTCGCGCCGGACTTCTGGCTCGACCACAGGTTCGACCGCACCGGCGTCGTCTCGCGCGAAATTTTTCAGATCAGCGTGCCGGAGCCACACCTCAAGGTGTCTTTGAGCCCAGACTTGCCGCCGGCAAAATTGGAAAGGTCCGGCGAGGGCGAAAGCGCGCGGGTCTCCTATGCGTGGGATCTGAGGCAATCCGACGTAAAGGGCCACGAAGGCAAGAGCTCCCGGCAGGACATCGCCTTGACGACGTTTTCTTCCTGGTCGCGGTTGTCGCAATCCCTCTACCAACTAGGAGACAACTCTGTTGACGCTTCGCTTTACCGGGAAGCAAGCACTCGATTCGATACAACCGGCGCGCCGGATTCGCCGGAATCTCTCTACGAATTCGTATCGCGGAAGATTACGACCGTGGACTTGCCACTGGAGCTTTCGCTTTCGGTCCGCCGGAGCGTACACGAGATCGTACAATCTGGCTACGGAACGGCCGCGGAAAAGGTGCGTTTGCTCTCCGCGTTGCTGGAGCATTCCGCGCCGGGGCTTCGGACGGTGATGTACGGTGAAACGATGCGTCTTGAAGACGAGTTGCCGCGGCCAAGCCTGCTGTCAGGGAGCCTGCTGGAATTGAGGAAAGGAACGCGGCGGTTTTTTCTTGATCCGGGCCTCGAGGTTGCGCCGTTCGGCCTAGTGCGCGCCGATGTCCGAAAGCGGCAGGTGCTGCTGGTGGGCTCGGTTTCCGGCGATACGAATGATTGCTTCACCCGCATTCCCGAGGAACTGCCCTTTGCTTCGGCGCAATACGTGAGCATTGACGCGCTGCTGAGCCGCGAGGGAGAGCTAAGAGCGAAGGTGAAGTATGCGATGCGCGGGGACAATGAATTGGTGCTGCGCCTCGCCTTTCATCAATCGCCCAAAGAAAAATGGAACGAAGTCGCGCAACTACTCGCCCTCTCCGACGGCTTTCGCGGCAAAGTGACGAGCGTTACGGCGACAGACCCTTACGCCACGCGGGATCCCTTCCGTGTCGAGTACGAAGTTGTGCAGCCCCGATTTGTGGATTGGAGCAGGACGCCTGTGCGTATCCCCGCGATTTTGCCGCTGCTGGGGCTGCCCGATCCGCCCTCCGAGCCCGGCAAAGCGCCGATCGAGTTGGGGACGCCGCTCGAAGTCCAAACCAGCGTCACGCTGCACCTTCCGCCCGGCACATCCGTTGAGGCGCCCGCGGGAACCAGCGTCGAACGCGATTACGCGACTTTCTCATCGCAGTACGCTTCGGCGAACGGCGTGATCAGCGCTTCGCGCCACATCCATTTCATCGAGCCGGAAATCGCCGCAGACCGCGCCGCCGACTACAACGCCTTCCTGCACGCGGTGCAAAACGACCAGGCCCAGCGGTTTGCGCTGTTTCCAGCGCCTGCGAGGGACTCGGCGCAGAGTGGATCCGCTTCCGTGGCGCCCAAGCCTTGAAATGAGGAGCACACCGGCAGCCAGACTTCGATCTCGGCTTCGGTTCGGTTTCCCGAACTACTTGATTTCCATCACTTCTCTTTCTTTGGTGGCGCTCAGGTCTTCGATCTTCTTTGTCTCGGCATGCGAGAGCTTATCGAGCTCCTCGAGTGAGCGCTTCTGCTCGTCCTGGCTGATCTTCTTTTCCTTTTCGAGCTTGTCAATGGCTTCCTTGATGTCGCGGCGAATGTTGCGCACGGCAGTGCGGTGATTCTCGAGCACTTTGTGGATGTGCTTGACTAAATCCCTGCGGCGTTCTTCGGTCAGGGACGGAATCGGCACGCGCACTACTTTGCCGTCGTTCGTTGGATTCAAGCCCAGATCCGAAGTGCGAATAGCTTTGTCGATCAAAGGAACGGCGCTTGGGTCCCACGGCGAAATCATTAGCATCGTGGCGTCCGGCACCGTGACGGTGCCGAGCTGATTCACCGGCATCGGCGTGCCGTGATAATCCACGCGCACGTGATCAAGCAGCGACGCGTTGGCGCGTCCGGTCCGCACCGTCGCGAGTTCCTTGCGGAAATCCTCGACGGCCTTTTCCATGCGCAGCTTGGCCTGGGCGATCGCCTCTTTCGTATTTGCAATCATGGTCATCTTCTCTATCCCTCTCGCCGAAAAAAGCAGATTCCGCGCTTCGCTCGGAATGACAGTTTGATGCGGGCCAGCCCGCCAGCTCCCCGGGGCTCGAAGGCTATGCCGGAGTGACTTTCGACCCCACGCGCTCTCCGAGGACCACGCGCTTGATGTTTCCCGCCCGGTTCATGTTGAAGACCACGATGGGCATGCCGTTGTCCATGCACAAGGAGATCGCGGTGGAGTCCATGACCTTTAGATTCTGGCTCAGCACGTCGCGATAGGAAATCGCGGCGAAGAAGTGCGCGTCCGGCACCTGCTCGGGATCGGCGTCGTAGATGCCGTCCACGCGCGTGGCTTTCAGAATCACGTCCGCTTTGATTTCCATGGCGCGCAAAGCCGCCGCGGTGTCGGTCGAAAAATAGGGATTGCCGGTGCCCGCGGCAAAAATCACGATGCGGTCTTTTTCCAAGTGGCGAATGGCGCGACGGCGAATGAACGGCTCCGAGACCTGGCGCATTTCGATGGCGCTTAAGACGCGGGTAAAAACGCCTTCCTTTTCGAGCGCGTCCTGCAGCGCGAGCGCGTTGATGACGGTGGCGAGCATGCCCATGTAATCGCCGGTGGCGCGGTCGATTTCAAACCCTTTCTGCCGCGCGCCGCGGAAGATATTGCCGCCGCCGACCATAATGGCGATCTGCACGCCGAGCTCGTGCACTTCCTTCAGTTCACGAGCGATGGCTTGAACAGTTTCTCCATGAATGCCAAGGCCCAGCGGGCCTTGCAGCGACTCGCCCGAGAGCTTCAGCAAAATGCGGCTGTAGGCGGCCTTGGCCTTACGGCCGCCTTTGCTTCCGTTCCTTTTGCCTGCCGTGGTTTTCGTTGCCATCGCCGCGGATGCGCCCCCGGAATCCGCCGAATTGTAACAAACTCGCCGCGGGTGTACCACGCGCCGCCGGTCCGAACTGCTGCGATGCGCGGGTATAAAGCGAGCGCCCGGTTTCGGCGGGTGCTCTCGCGCGTGTTTAGCCGATGTTATTGATTTGCAGGAACCGGCGCTTCGCTGGGGCCGGCGCCGCCGGCAGCTTCGCCAACCTTGAAGCGGGCAAAGCGCTTGATGACGATGTTTTCGCCGAGGTCGGAAATAGCTTGCTTGACCATCTCGCCGATGGTCATGCCCTCATCCTTGATATAGTGCTGTTCGTAGAGGCAATTCTCCTCGTAGAACTTTTCCATTTTGCCCGTGACGATGCGGTCCACGACGGCCTCGGGCTTGCCCGTGGCAAGCGCCTGCGCGCGGTAGATCTCGCGCTCTTTCTCGAGCATTTCCGGCGTAACTTCCTCACGGCGGACGTAGCGCGGGTCAAGCGCGGCAATGTGCATGGCGATATCGTGCGCGAGATTGTGAAAACGCTCGGTGCGCGCGACGAAATCGGACTCGCAATTGATCTCCACGAGCACGCCGATCTTCCCGCCCGCGTGGATATAACTGCCGACGAGTCCTTCGGAAGCTTCGCGCATGGCTTTCTTGGCGGCAGCGGCCTGCCCCTTCTTGCGCAGAACGCTAATGGCCTTCTCGAGATCGCCGCCGGCTTCCACGAGCGCGGCTCGGCAATCGGAAAAGCCCGCATTCGTGCGCTCGCGCAGCTCCTTGACGAGTTGCGCGGGAATTTGAATTGCTGGCTGTTGTGTGCTCATCCTGTTTCCTTGCTTGCTGAAATCGGACTTCCCACGTTCCGGCGCCCGGAGGCGCCATGCAAAACGGCCCGGCGCGTAATTCGTGTTGCTGCGCCGGGCCGTCGAATTTCCTCACCCACGCAGAATTCGTCTAGCGCGGCTCCTCGTCGGGCGGCACCGTGGCTTCGGCGTCCAAAGGCAGCGTAACGTCGGCGCCTTCGACAAAGTCGCCTTCCTGCTTTTCGTACTGTTCGTAGGCGCTGGTGTCCACGTACTCGACGCCCGCTTCAAGCGATTGATCGGCCGCGACTTTTTCATCGGCCACTTGCGATTGCGCGTAAGCGTTGCGGCCCTCGATCACGGATTCCGCGATCTTCGTCGTGAAGAGGCGGATCGCGCGCAGCGCGTCGTCATTGCCGGGAATAATCCAATCCACCACGTCGGGGTCGCAATTCGTGTCCACCACGGCAACCACCGGCACACCCATGCGGCGCGCCTCCTTGACGGCGATCTCCTCGGCATTCGAATCGATGACGAACATGGCATCCGGCAACTGCGACATGTTCTCGATGCCTTCCAAATTCTGCTGCAAATGCTTCATCTCGCGCTCCAGGCGCGCGCGCTCCTTCTTGGAGAGCTCGGCCATGCGTCCGTCTTCGATCATGGCTTTCAGCAGCTTCAGCCGTTTGATGGACTTCTGCAGAGTGGCCCAGTTGGTCAGCGTTCCGCCGAGCCAGCGATGATTGACGAAAAAGGCGCCGCAGCGCCTGGCTTCCTCGGCCACAGCTTCCTGCGCCTGGCGTTTGGTGCCGACAAACAAAACGGATTTGCCTTGCGCGGAAAGATCGCTGACAAAGCGGCTCGCTTCGCGAAACATCTTGAGGGTCTTCTGCAGGTCAATGATGTGAATCCCATTGCGCTCGCCGAAAATGTATTCCTTCATCTTCGGATTCCAACGCCGGGTCTGGTGGCCGAAGTGAACTCCAGCCTCCAGCAGTTCCTTCATGGTGATTTCTACCGCCACTTTTCCTCCTAGTTGGATAGCTGCTTGCAGACAGCGCGCGCTGCCGAACAGCCTTTTGCCCCGCCCTTCGGGGCCGTGATCTCGCCCTCGGCAGTGCCGAGGACGGAGTTCGTACGGGCCGGCTCACTCGGCCCAAAACTTGGATCCAAACCGGCTTTCACCAGCCACAGTTACTGCCGGTCGCCAACACACTACCGCTTGGTGAACTGGAATCTCTTGCGGGCGCCCTTCTGTCCATATTTCTTGCGCTCCTTCATGCGCGAATCGCGCGTCAGAAAACCGTTCTTGCGCAGAGCGGGGCGCAGTTCGGGGTTGAACCGCGCAATCGCGCGCGAGAGCCCCATGCGGACCGCGCCGGACTGTCCGCCGACGCCGCCGCCGTTCGCGGTAACGACCACATCCAACTGCTCGGCTAGGCTCGTGAACTTTAGCGGTTCGGTTGCGTCGTGTTTCCACGCGTGATTCGGGAAGTACTGTTCCACCGGCCGGCCATTGACGGTGAACTTGCCGCTCCCGGGACGCACAAAGACTCGAGCCACGGATTCCTTGCGGCGGCCAGTGCCGAAGAACCAGGTCTTGCTGCCCTCGAGGGGCGTGCCTGCTATGCTCAACGTTCCTCCATTCGAGAAAACTGCCTCGCGGCCGATTCGAGCGACCGCCAAACTCTTCGGACTCCACGCTGGTGATTCCCTGCGAAGGCCTGCGTGCGCCCCTTGTTTGATCGCACTTGACGAGGGCCCGACTCGGAAAGAACCCCTACGTGCGGAAACTTGTTTTGGGCGCCTGTTGCCTTCGCGCCGGCCCGTGCCGCCTTAAACGGCGATGGCTTGCGGCTTCTGCCCCGTATGCCGGGCCAATCCGCTGGCGTCGCGATACACGCGCAGTTTCTTCGCGCGCCGCGCCCGAAGCTTGTTCTTCGGCAGCATGCCGACAATGGCTTCGCGCACGACCCATTCCGGCCGCGCTTCGCGAACCCGCTTCGCGGGCACCGCTTTCAAACCGCCGGGATAGCCGCTATGCGAGTAATAAACCTTCTGTTCAAGCTTGTTTCCGGTCATGCGGACCTTATCCGCGTTGATGACCACCACGTGGTCGCCCGAATCCAGATAGGGTGTAAACGCCGGCTTATCCTTGCCGATCAGTATCCGCGCGGCGCGAGTCGCCAAGCGCCCTAGCACTTGATCCGTCGCATCAAGCACAAACCACTGCTCGCCCGCTTTGAGCGCTTCCGCTTCCGCTCCTTTGGCTACGTACGTCCTCATACTCGCTCAGTCACACCTTTCCCCATGGAGACAAACGTTGATATTAGAGCAGGCGCTGCGGCGTGTCAATCAAATCGTTGTTCAGCGCCGTTCGGGTTGAGACCGTGTCGGAGCGGATTTTAGCAGCGAATGTGCGGTTCTGGAAGGCAGCGGAAAAACGCGGCGAGACGCCGGCTCGGGCCGGAGAAGCCCGCGGGAAAAGATGGGCGAAGGTTGCAAAGGAGCGCGCATTCTACCGCCGTCAGTTGCGATTCCGAAGCCCGTTGCGCGTTTTGAGATTGCCGCGCCGAGCTGCGCCAACGATTCTGTTTTTTGTAACGAATCGATATTTCTGAAGATACCCAGCCTCTTACGGCTCACATCATGAAAAGGTAAGCCCGTAATCCGTTAGATTCGCTGATATTCCTGCTCTGGAAGCGCTTTGACACATGGCACGCTGATTGCCCTTCAGGTATGCGTGGATTGTGCGATTGGCGTGTGAGTGGTTTCGATCCACGACTCTCATCTTCAAACATAGAGTTTTGTATTCTGCGGTTCAGAAAAAGGGGCAGGTCTTTTCTGGCTGCGGGCAAATTCATCGGGGGATACGCATGGAAGGAAGCAGTCGTCATTCTCTCTTCGTTCGCATCGCGGGCGGAGTGCTGTTTGCATTGCTTTTGCTTGCCGGTACTGCGGACCGTACGGTCGCGCAGTCAACGGCGATCCTGAAGGGCACGGTCACCGACTCGACGGGGGCAGCGGTGGCAAATGCTAAAGTCACCGCCAGGAACCAAGCCACCGGCGTGGAATCCACGACGCAAACGGACAGCGCCGGAGCGTACCTTTTTCCGACGATCTCCATCGGCGTGTATCGGCTGGAAGTTACGGCTTCCGGCTTTCAGACGGCGATTCTCGGAAATCTCAAGCTGGAAGTCGCCAGCAGCGTGACTCAAGACGTACAACTGAAAGTTGGTCAGGCTTCGGAGACGGTCGAGGTGACCGCGCAGGTGCCACTGGTCAACACGAGCACGAACAGCCTTGGGCAGGTGATCAACGACAAAACCGTGCAGGAGATTCCACTGAACGGCAGGCATTTCACGGACTTGAGCCTGCTGACGCCGGGGACGGTAACGCCGCCGGCCAACGGGTTCTTAACGGCGCCGCTGCGAGGCCAAGGCTCCTTTGGGATTAACACCGCGGGACAGCGCGAAGACACGACCAATTGGCTCGTTAACGGCATCAATCTGAACGATCCGGTCCAGAATCAGCTTACCTTTCAGCCACCTATCGATACGCTGGCCGAGTACAAAATCGACAACAATTCCTTCTCGGCGCAGTACGGGCGCAACTCGGGGGCGATTGTCAACCTGGCGACGCGTTCTGGCACGAACGAATTTCACGGGGAGGCGTTCGACTATTTCCGTAACAACGACCTCGACGCCCGCAACTTTTTCAATCCGATCTTGAGTTCCACGGGCGCGTTTCAGCCGCAGTCCGCATTTAAGCGCAATGATTTCGGAGCGGCTGTCGGAGGCCCGATCAAGAAGAACAAGGCTTTCTTTTTCCTGGCGTACGAGGGGATTCGGCAAAACCAGGGCGTGACGGTCTCGAGCACGGTTCCCTCTTCGGCGCAGCGGGCGGCAGTCACCTCTCCCGCGGTGCAACAATTGCTGACCCTGGTCCCGGCGGCGAACCTGGTTGGCAGCGGCAATCCGGCCGATCCCACAACTTTCAATCTGTTCGCGGGACCAGCGCTGGCCCACGTCAATCTCAATCAAGGCTCCGCTGACGTCGATTATGCAGTGTCGGAGAAAGACCATGTGCACGGGTACATGGTTATTCAAAAGGACCTGCGTCAGGAACCGCAGCAGAACGCCAATCTGCCGGGGTTCGGGGACACGCGGGATGGTTTCCGCAGCCTGATGACGCTGAGCGAAGACCATGTCTTTTCGCCGACGCTGACCAACACCGTTCGCCTCGGCTACAACCGCATTCGTCTCTTCTTCACTCCCACGGCTCTCGATCCCGCGGCGTTTGACATTAATATGCCGGCGGGCGCGCCCGGGGCAGTCGGGTTGCCGAACATTATCGTGACCGGAGCGATGCAGTTCGGCGGACCCACGGGCGAGCCACAAGGGCGCGGCGATACAACGGTCGTGCTGAACGACACACTGAACTGGCTGAGAGGACGGCACACCTTCGCATTTGGCGGGGAAATTCGCCGCGCCTACAACAACAACGTAGCGGAGAATATCGGAAGTTTTTCGTTCACCTCTTTGGCGAACTTCCTTAATGACACCGCTTCGAACTTCACGGTCTTGCTGGGCGCAGGGAATGACCGTATTCTCCAGCCTTCTTATGGCGTCTTCGCCCAAGACAGCTTCAAGTGGAAGCCAAACTTCACGATCAATATCGGCCTTCGCTACGAATGGAACTCCACTCCTTCCGAGGCGGCCAACCGGTTCTCCAATTTCGATCTGGCCACCGGCACGATTGTGTCCGCCGCTCAGCCGTATGGGACGAATAACAAGAACTTCGAGCCACGAATCGGTTTCGCTTGGGATCCGTTCGGCGACGGCAAAACCTCGGTTCGCGCCGCCTACGCCATCATGGCGCAGGATCCGAACACGAACATCGTGACAGGCTTGAGCGGGAATCCTCCATTCGCTCTGCCTCTGAATATCAGTGCTGCCGGCATCACGCTGGAAAACCCATCCGCCGCGGTCACTACGGTTAGCCTTGGCCCAGGTTCAATTAACCCGAATTTCAAAAATATGTACGCCCAGGACTGGAACCTGACGATCGAGCGGCAACTCACAGCGACTTTGGGTGTAACCGCTGCCTATGTCGGGTCGAAAGGCACGCACCTGCAGCTCACCGAGAACGTCAACCAGCCGTTTCTGGACACGAACGGCAATTACGAGCCCACGCGGCCGTTTCTGACGCTGCCGGTAACCAGTCCCATTCTGCCGGCCCAGTGCGCGGCCCCCAATCCGCCATGCACCTTCGGAAACCTGAACAGGATTGACAGCCCAGGGAACTCGAACTACAACGCACTCTGGCTAACGCTGAACAAGCAGTTTTCCCATGGCCTGCAACTGCTCGCGTCCTATACCTGGTCGAAATCTTTCGACTACAACTCCCTGAGTTCGGCGGAATCGATACCGCTCCAGAACGCCTACAATCCGCGCGGCGACTATGGCTTGTCCGAATTTGACGTTCGCAACCGGGTCGTCGTCAGTGGGTTCTATGCGCTGCCATTCAAAGCAAACCGCGCAATCAGCGGATGGCAGGTAGGGGTGATTACCCAGGCCCAGAGCGGGAGCCCGCTTACGCCGACGATTGCCTCCGTTGTGGGACCGGGCGTGACGCTTACGCTGCGTCCAGACCTTGCCGCGCCCTTCCAGATCGCCGGAGACCCGGCGCAGTGGTTTGTTGACCGGACGGTGTTCGTTTCACCCTGCACCGCCGGCGTCTGCCATCCGGGGGACATGGCTCGGGATGCGGTTCGCGGTCCAGACTTCGTGAACACCGACTTCAACGTAACCAAGGACACCAAACTCACCGAAAAGACCAATCTGCAATTCCGGGCTGAGTTTTTCGACCTCTTCAATCATCCAAACTTCGGGAACCCCGTTCTGGCTGTGGGGACGTCCAACTTTGGCAGGATCACCAGCACTCGCTTTCCGACGGGCGACTTCGGGTCGGCGAGGCAAATTCAGTTCGTGCTAAAGCTGACTTTCTAGCCAGCCGCACCAGCCGACTTCCCGGGGGCGGGCGAGCAATCGCCCGCCCTTTCCTTTGCGGACTCCATGCGATAGCCGATTGGCGAGGCAAGCGGAGGGCCGCCGGCCAGACCCGCGTCTTGAGACCTTTTCTGGCCTTCGGGCCAGGTCTGCGCCGCGTTTATTTCCTCTATCTTATCGGCGTATACTCTCGGCCACTTCGTTCGGATCCAAGGAAATTCCATGTGGCTCTTCCATCGTGCTTTGGTGCTGGTGATGCTCTTTGCCGCCTCGGGTATTGGCTGCGGCGGTTATTCCCCGGCCAGCGGCGGTGGCGGCGGAGGAGGCGTATCCGTGCCTCCCGTGCCTGCGGGACTAACGGCGACGGCGGGAGACGCGCAGGTTATGCTTGCGTGGAGCCTGAGCACCGGCGCGACGGGCTACTACGTGAAGCGCTCGACCACTTCGGGCGGCCCGTATGCGCAGATCGCGACGCTGGCGGGAACATCTTTCACCGACACCGGCCTGACGAACGGCACAAAGTACTTCTACGTCGTGGCGGCCTATAACGCCGCAGGCGTGAGTGCGAATTCCGCGGAAGTTGGCGCAACGCCGGCAGCACCCGCGGCGAACGTGATCATCACCATCAATCCGGCGGTTTCCAAGCCCATCTCTCCCTACATTTACGGAACGAACTTCTACTCCGGCAATACCGCGCCGCAGCCGGGTTTTACGCTGGACCGCGCCGGGGGCAACCGCTGGACCGCGTACAACTGGATCAACAATGCCTCGAATGCTGGCAGCGATTATTTCTACGAGAATGACGACTACCTCTGCAACGGAAGCTGCAATGCCGCCATCCCCGCCGAAGCGGTTCGCCAGGTCATCGCGGACGACGAAAATGCGGGATTGGCGAGCCTGGTGACACTACAGTTGCAAGGCTACGTCTCGAAGGACACGACAGTCGTGCAAGTGCCCCGGCCGTTCCCGGACCTCACCTACTTCCGGCCGGTGGTCGCCAAGAAGAGCACGGCCTCGAGCGCGGCCTTCACGCTGACTCCTCCGGACGCTTCGGTGGACAACAACGTTTACATGGATGAGTTTGCCTGGGCCCTGGACGAGAAATTTGCCTCGCAGGACATCTTTGGCGCGACCGCGACTCATCCGGTTTTTATCAGCCTCGATAACGAGCCGGACCTATGGAACTCCACGCACGAGGAAATTCAAGGAGGGACGAATGTCTCCTCGGCTGCGTTCATTAACAAGACGGTCGCTCTCGCGACTGCGCTGAAGGACCTCAGCAAGAACAGCCAGACGCCTGCCGGCCACTTTTCGAAGGTGGTGATTTTCGGTCCGGTGAACTACGGCTTCAACGGAATCTGGGGCTGGCAAGGAGACCCGACCCTGAACCCCACTCCAAACGGAGCCAATTGGTTCGCCGACAAATATTTGGCAGGAATCAAAGCGGCTTCGGCCGGCTACGGAGCGCCGCTTGTGGACGTCTACGATTTCCACTGGTATTCGGAAGCGACCGATGGAAGCGGAAACCGCGTGATTAACCTCAATCAGCCCACGCTCACCGACGCGCAGGTCCAGGCCATTGTGCAAAGCCCCCGCAGCCTCTGGGATCCAACCTTCAAGGAGAATTCCTGGATCGCCAACAACGTGCTCGGCGGGCCGATCTATATTCTGCGGCGGTTGCAAGCGAAGATTGATGCCGAAAATCCTGGGATGAAGATTGCCATCACGGAATACGAAAACGGCGGATTCAATCACATCGCGGGAACCATCGCGCAAGCCGACAATCTCGGCATTTTTGGCAGCGAGGGTGTGTTTGCCGCCAATTTCTGGCCGCCCAGCGGCACCTATTCTTACACGCTCGCCGGCTTTCGTGCTTACCGCGGCTTCGACGGCGGAAACGCCAATTTCGGCGACACCTCGCTGCAAACGACCTCAAGCAGCGTCCAAGACGTTATGGTGTACGCCAGCACCGACAGCGCCGCGCCGGGCCGGGTGGTCCTTGTCGCCATCAACCGCTCGGCTTCGGCACAAACCACGGCGATAAATGGCTTGGCGCTCTCCGGGACCGCGCACCTCTACCAAATCACAGCGGCCTCGGCGCAAGCCCAGGTCAGCGGCGGCCAGCCGGTCGCCCCGGTTGCGGCCGGAAGCATGGCGGTCGGTGGCGCGTCGATGACCATCACACTCCCCGCCCTTAGCGTCACCACGATCGATATCCGTTAAGCCGGGGGAAATGGGGGCACTCGGTCAAGTATTCACTTCTTGGGTACACCTGCCCTTCGAGTTCGTCGAATCCGCTTTTCGAATCATCCAGAATGGGCATTTCGCGCGTCAGTACGATGGCCCAGCCTTTCGTTTCAGATCGACCGGCGACGCAGCAAGGGGCTGCCAAGTCGCAGCCGTCCTTCCATTTGCCCGCTCTCGACGGACTCCGCGGACTCGCGGCGCTGGCTGCCGTGACCTTTCACTACTTGCACGGACCGGCGGCTGCTCTCGTCGCGTTCGCCTGGTTCAACGACTTTCTTGCATGCACTCCCATCGCCATTGATACGTTTTTCATTCTTTCCGGTTTTCTGATCGGCTCGATTCTGTTGCGCTACCGAGAGTCGCCGAGCTACTACAAGACCTTCTATCTGCGCCGGGCGCATCGGATTCTGCCGGTTTACTATGCGTGGCTCGGCGTCTACTTCGCTTTCTTTCTGTTCGCCAAGGGCTGGGGCCTCCATGCGGCAGGCACTCACTCGACCCTATTCACGTTTGCCGCCTGCATCTTGTTTTTCCAGAACTTCATTTACACGATCATTGAAAGCAGCTACATCGCCGCACCGATCTGGACGCTTTCGGTCGAGGAGCATTTCTATCTGCTCTCCCCGGTCCTCGTTCGCAATCTCTCGAAGCGGGCCTTGGCCCGTGTGCTGCTGGGGGTCGTCGTCGTGGTTCCCCTCATTCGAGGGGCGATTACCAAGCTCGGTCACGGAAGGGACTGGAGCTCCTTTGCCGTGGAGTTGTGGACGATCTGCCGCGCCGACGCCTTGGCGCTGGGCATGATTGTTGCAGTCATCTGGAGCGTGCCCGAGGGCCAAAAATGGCTTCGCGAGAAGTACAGATTCTACTGGCCGGGGATAGTGGTCTTCACTGGGTTGTCGTTCTTGTGCGTATGGGTTTCTCACGCCCGTATTCCGCACACCTTCGTGCTGACGGCCATCTGGACCCGGACTTTCATGGAGTTCTCATGTCTCTCGCTGATATTGCTGGTGCTGGCGCGTCCTGACTCTTTATCGGCTCGCTTTCTTGCCTCGAAGGTGATGCGAGAATTCGGCCGAATCAGCTACTGCCTTTACCTCGTCCACTGGGGCATTCTGTGGATCATTGTGCGTTTTGTGCTGCACACGACGTTTGGCGCCAGGCTGGGGGCGGAGACCGTCGCCATTGTGGCGGCTTTCGCTATCTCGTGCGGGGTATCTCAGCTCTCGTGGAAATACCTGGAGGCCCGTTTGATCGAAAGGGGCAGGCGTTTCACTTACTAAAGCTCGCCTGATCCTGGCTTGCTCCACCTGTGCTCGATTTGCCCGGCGGCACCGCCAGTGCCGGATTGCCGCAATCGAGTCGCAATCAACCGAGGCCGGCCGCCAAGACGCATCCTGCGCAAGGACCTGCTTCCCCTGGTTTCCCCTCTTGTTCTACAATCCGCTTTGTCCTCGTACCTTGCCTCCGGAGGTATCGATGAACGCCGATCGCGTTGAGGTCTCCTGGGACGCCTCAAAATCGAAATGGCTGGTGCGCATCGAGTCCGGCGATGAAGTGATTCGCCGCCGTTGCGACCTGCCGAACGGCGCCGATGAACACAAGCTTCGCTCTGCCGCGCAAAAAACGGTGCAGGACGAGGGCTACGAGTTCGATCCCGCGCGCATCGCCATCAGCCGCTAACGACGCTGAGCCGGCATCCGCTTCCGACTTGGGCGGGTTGGTGTATTCGCAAAAACGCAGGTTCTGGCGTGACACGCCCCACCGCTTCTTGAGGCGTGTGCTTCGCAACCGCCTAGTACGTGAATTTCAGCGCGAGTTGCACCAGCCTGCCGTCGAGCGCGCCCTGAATCTGCCCAAAGGCCGGTGAACTGATGTCATTGTTGGGCAGGCGGAAATTGGGATGATTGAAGATGTTGAAGAATTCGGCGCGGAATTGCAGATTTTTGCCTTCCGTGACGCGGAAATTCTTCAGTGCGGAAAAATCCCAGTTCGCGAGCCCTGGCCCCTCGACGACGTTACGGCCCTCATTGCCGAATTGTCCGGCATCCGCCACGGGATCAAGCTGCTGGAAAGCGGCGACGTTGAACCACTGGTTGACGGTATGCGGACCGCTATTCGGATTGCCGGTCCGATTAGGCCGGTTGCTCGAGAAGCCCGAAATTTCCGGCGCTTGGCCTTGGAGCGAAACGTCATTGGAGTCATAGACGGTGAAGGGCGTTCCGCTCATGTAGGTCACGATGCCGTTTACTTGCCAGTTGCCCAGCGCGTATTGAAACCAGTTGTTCGCTTGGCGCCAGAAGGGCAAGCTCCATTGATAGCTGAAAACGAAACGGTGCCTCGCGTCGAACATCGAGCGGCCGCGTTCCGCGGCTAGGTCGAAAGGATTCTGCGCGAGATCATTTTCGCCCGCAAAGCTCTGCGCCGCCGAACCGGTGATGTTGAACGAGGACACATCGTCAATGGTCTTGGAGAGCGTGTACGAGGCCAGGAACGTCATGCCGTTGCGCGCCTGCTTCTTCAAGTTGAGCTCCAGCGCGTGGTAGATCGAGTTTGCAATGCCTGCGATCTCGCCGACGGACGCGTAGTTGCAAGGGGGACTGGCGGGATCCAGCGTGCAGCCCGAGTGGATGCGGCGCTGGTTCACGTTGTCCTCGGACGACTGCCCGGGAAGAAAAACCGCCGGATTGGCTTCGATGAAGCGCGGCAGCTTCGTACCCTTGGTGCCGACGTAGGTCGCCTGCGCGAGCCAGTCAGCGCCAAAGGATTTCTGCACGCCAAGGTTCCAGTCCTGGGCGTAAGGCAGACGCAGATTCGGCGAGAGCGTGAGCAGGGTCATCGGCTGCGCAAAGGAAAGATTGAAGGGATTCGCGCCGTTGAACGGGTCGGCAAAATTGGGGAAGCTGACTTGTGGCGTTTGCAGGTACGGCGGCGCGCTGATGGGCGTTTGCAAGGGGCCGCCCTGGCCCGTGTAATACGGGTCGTAGAAAATGCCGTACGCGGCGCTCACCACCCACTCCGCTTTGCCGGTGGGGTCCCACGCCACTCCGATGCGCGGTGCAAATCCGGTTTTCTCCGTTGGAATGAGTCCGGCCGGAACGCCCGGGTCTCCCGGGTAGAGCAGGCCCGGCGGAGCCGACGGAAACACTTTCGACTGCACGCCCGGCTCCCACAGATTTTGCCGGTTCCGAATTTCCGTGTAGGGGAACGGCAGGTCGTACCGCAGGCCGGCGTTCAGGGTCAGCCGGCGCGTCACCTTCCACGAGTCTTGCGCGTAAACGTTGAAACTTTTCCCGTTCAAGCCGCGCGGCAGGTCTCCTCCGCCCTGCAAGAAGACGACCGGCTGGCCGATGATGAAGTTTGCCATCGCGAAATTGAAGGGAACCGGCGCGAACACGAAAAAGCCGTTCGTCGCGATGCCCTGCAGCACGTTGATATGGTCATGCTCGAAGCCGCCGCCAAACTTCAAGGCGTGCGCGCCGCGGACCCAGGTGAGCGATCCCGAGAAATCCAGCGTGCTGTCATACGTGTTGCGCGGCCCCGTGATTGGATCGCCGATGGATGCGAACCCCGCGACCTGAATGAACGGCGGTCCGGTGGCCAGGCCGAGCGACGGCGTGTACTGAAAGCCGAGGCTCGCCGGAGTCGTGCGATTCTCTCGCTCGCCGAAGAGGAACTTGTTCCGCAGAAACGAGAAGCGTCCCTGCGCCGTGACGGCCGGCGAAAAAGTATGCGTTTCCTGGGCCACGAAATTCTGCGCTCGGTGGTCTTCCCCAACGGGAAAGCCTGGCACGTTGGCTCCCGAGAGCGAAAGCGGATCCAGCTGGTGGCCCTGAGAGAAGACGTAACGGAAATTGAGCACATCGCTTGAGCGGAGGTAGTGGTCCACGCGAATGCCAAATTGATCGGTGTTCTGGCTCAGCGTCTGTGTGGTGATGAATCCGGTAGCGCCGTCGTTGGCCGCGGGATAGAACTGCAGCAGCGTCTGCGCGAGAGGATTAACTCCCGGCAAGGTGTTAAACGGAACCGGCTGCGGAGGAGGCCCCGCGAAAAGATTCAGGAGTTGCCCGCCGGGGTCGGCGGCGCCGCCGGCTGTTACGCAATTTCCGGAGCCGTCGAAATGATCGGGCTGGCCGTTTGCATCGGCGCGCGAGGTACACAGCTCGCCGAAATTGCCCTGGCGCTCGGCCGCGGATGGCACCGTGGTTCGAGTTGTTTCGCCCTGGCGGTTGCGAAGTCCTTCGTAGTAGCCGAAGAAAAACGTCTTATCGCGGCGAATGGGTCCCCCGAACGTGCCGCCAAATTGATTGCGCTTCAGGGGTTCCGTGCTCGCGGCGAAAAAACTTTTTGCATCCAAGGCGTCATTGCGCAGAAACTCCCAGATCGCGCCGTGAAATTCATTCGTGCCGGAACGCGTAATCACGTTCGTGGTCGACCCGCTGCTATGCCCGAACTCCGCGTCGGCCGTGTGCGTCAGGATGCGAAACTCCGCGATCGCATCCACGGGAGGATTGATCACGAAGCCGCCGTCCACTCCATTGAAGTTGTTGGCACCATCGATCAGGAAATTGTTTGATTCCGGACGCTGGCCGTTCACCGCATATGCCTGGCCGCTGCGGAGCGAGCCTCCGGCTTGCTGCAGTCCCGGAGTCAAGGGAACGACTCCGGGTTGCAATAAGCCGAGCTGGAAAAAGTCCCGGCCGTTCAGGGGCAGGTCGAGAATTTCCCGTTCGCCGACGGTCTTGCCCAGATGGCTCGAGGTGGTTTCGACGAGGGGCGCGTCCGCTTGCACCTTGATCTCCGTCGTGGCTGCTCCAACCGCGAGGTGCACAATTAGCGTTCGGACGTCATTCACATCCAGCGCCAGATCTTCCAGCACGAAACGCTGGAAGCCACTCGCCTCCGCCACGATGCGATACTGCCCCACGGGCAGCTCGACAAGGAAAAAAGCGCCGCCGGAGTCGCTCGTCACCGTGCGCGCGAATCCCGTTTCCCGCTGTGTGGCGGTCACGCGCGCACCGGCTACGGAACGGCCGCTCGGGTCCAGCACAATCCCGCGAATCGAGCCGGTAATCTGCTGCGCGCTCGCGCTCAGGGCCAGCAGAAAGCACAAGAGACCCGCGAGCACAGCGAATTTTCTTCCGGGCAGGCCGCGAAAAGTCCTCGCTCCGCCAAATTCAAACAGAGGAACCGCACGAACACGTCCCCGCACACACCCTCCCCAGTTCACAGGCCGAATCGCTTGCGGAATCCCACCGAACAGACAAGCCACATCGAGACAGAAAATCGCACGCGATTACAAATCACAGGGAGCGAGGGCGCAATAACACGAAAGCACTACTTCGAATCGCCAGCGGATGGGAAAACGCCGCGGCGCCAGGACTTGGCAAGGGAACCGGCGCTTTCTTCCGCAGCGGCGCTTCCGTATAATTTCCGCGCCGTTCGGCAAGGCCAAAGCATCGCCGCGAGGAGATTGCCGTGCCTGTAGGAACCGCGTTTCACGAGCGCACGCTGGCGCTCTGCGAAAGCCTGAACTACCGCGAGTGGTCCGGCTACTACACCGTCAGTGTCTACGAGATGCACCATGAGCACGAGTACAACGCCATTCGCAACTCGGCCGCGCTCATCGACATTTCGCCGCTCTTCAAGTATCGCGTCACAGGCCGCGACGCGACCAAGCTCGTGAATCGCGTCATTACACGGGACATCCACAAGGTTGGGATCGATCAGGTGATTTACTGCTGCTGGTGCGATCCGCAGGGGAAAGTGATCGATGACGGCACCATCACGCGGCTTGGCGAGAACGACTATCGCTGGACGGCCGCCGACCCGAGCCTGCGCTGGTTTCAGCAGAACGCCCTTGGTCTGGAAGTGAGTATTGAGGACATTACGGAGCAGGTCGCTGCGCTCGCGCTGCAAGGGCCGACTTCCGGCCGGCTGCTGAAGGCGGTAACCGCTGCGAACGGCGGCGCCATCAGCGGCACTCCGATTGAAACTTTGAAATATTTCCGGGTCACTCGGGGCAAGATCGCCGGCGTCCCGGTGGACATCTCGCGCACGGGCTACACGGGCGACCTCGGCTATGAAATCTGGATGCCCTGGAAGGACGCCGTCACGGTGTGGGATGAGCTGATGAAGCACGGGCGCTTCTTCGATCTTCACCCAGCCGGCATGATTGCGCTCGATATCGCCCGCATCGAAGCGGGACTCATTCTGATCGAAGTGGACTACATCTCGAGCAAGAAGGCCCTGATCGCTTCGCAAAAATATTCCCCCGGCGAAATCGGGCTGGGCAAGTTGGTTGACTTGAAGAAGGATAATTTCGTCGGCAAGGATGCGCTGGTCGCGGAAGCCAAACGCGGCGGCCCGCAGCGCGCCCTGGTGGGCCTCGAAATCAACTGGAACGAAGTCGAGGAGCTTTACGACAAACTCGGCATGGCGCCGCAGGTTCCCGGCATGGCTTCGCGCGTCGCCGTTCCCGTCTATCGCAATGGGCGGCACGCCGGCAGAGCGACCTCCACGACCTGGTCGCCAACGCTAAAGAAAATGGTCGCGCTCGCTTGCGTGGACCGTGCGTACGCCGCTCCCGGCAACACGCTCGGCATGGAGATGACGGTTGAAGCCGTGCGGCACACCGTTAGCGCGCGAGTCGTCCCACTTCCCTTCTTCAATCCGCCGAGGAAAACCGCTGTTCCCGTCTGAGGATCGCGCGTTCGCGCAAATACCTGGCCTCGCGCGCGTGCAAAAGCTGCGCCAGGGGCGCTCTGCAAAACTCACGGACGCCCGTTGCGTCTGGCCTGGGCGTGCCGGGCGGAATCGCGAGGGACTCCGCGGGGCCAACCGCAAGAATGCGCTGGGCCGCGAGAAGAACGGTGGTATCCGGGTTCGGCTCCGAGCCGCTCGCGTCAATCACCGTGGCGTGTACGATCGCGAACGTGGGCTTCGGCTTGCTCGAACAGGCGCCCAAAGCAAGCGCCGCGGCAACGGCAAGCAATGCCAGGCCGGCGCGATTCCTTTTCAGCCGTATCGGCATCGAATTCACTTCCTGCGCTTCTTGCGAGCGTCATTCCAGCGCGAGCCGTGAGAACAAGAGTAGCCGCGCTACTCCCGCAGTCGATTGTATTTCCGGAGCACGGCCCGAAGCTGCTCATGCGGCAGCGCCGCGACGTGGTGGTTCTCGATGCCGGTCATCGAAGTAGCCGCGACCATCGCATTGATCACGGCTTCTTCAGTCGCCTCGACCGTTGCCGAAAACACCGGCCCGAGCTTTTCGTTCGGCAGCATTTGCAGGCTCACGACGTGATCACCGGCGGAAGCGCCCGGATTCGCGGTCGAAAACGCTATGAAAATATCGCCCGATCCATTGCCGGAGGTGCTGCCGTCCCGCCCGAGCCCCAGGGAAACCCGCCGCGCGAGCCGCTTAAGTTGATGCGAGACCAGCGGCGCATCGGTCGCTACCACCACGATAATCGATCCGTGGTCTTCTCCGGCAAACGATGCCGAAGCGTAGGGATCTTCGCCCGGAATTTCGCGCCCCACCGGGATGCCCGCGATCCGTAAATTGTTCCGCGTGCCATAGTTGCACTGCACCAGCACGCCAACCGTATAGGTGCCGCCTTCGCCGGCAAAACGGCGCGATGAAGTCCCGATGCCGCCTTTGAACCCGTTGCAGATCATGCCGGTGCCCCCGCCCACCGCGCCCTCTTCCACGGCGCCGGACTTTGCCGATTCAATCGCATGAAACGCGTGCTCCGGTTTCACGTGGAAGCCGTTAATGTCGTTCAGCCAGCCGTCCCACGTTTCCGCCACCACCGGCAGCGACCACCAATCGTCGTTCGGGCCAATTTTTCGATGATTCACAATCCATTGAATCACGGCGTCGCGTACGACTCCCACGCTGTGAGTGTTGGTAATCATCACCGGACCGACCAGAAAGCCCGACTCCTCGACCCACGTCGTGCCCGTCATCTCGCCATTGCCGTTCAGCGACCACCAGCCCGCCATTACCGCATTGTCGAAGTCCCTTCCTCTGGGCAGCACCGCGGTAACGCCCGTCCGCACCGGGCCTTTTCCCACCATGAGCTTCCCTTCACCGGAAATGAGCGTGGTGTGGCCGACCAGGATGCCTGCGACATCCGTGATGGCATTCAGCGGGCCGGGCGTTCCGTCAAACGGCACTCCGAGGTCGCGGGCGCGCGGCTTGGCGTTCTGCTGTGCCAAAAGCGCGGGCGACAGAAGCGAACAGCAGAGTACCGCGAAAAGAAGAGGACAACGGGGCATTTTTCAATTCTCTCCTGGACCTGTGAGCAACGGGATTTCCGCGGCTTCGGCGTTCACGCCGAAAATACGCGGGCGAGCGCGTGCTGCAGTGCAGCGCCTATCATAGCCGATTCCTCCGAGGTAAGTACGAACGGCGGCGCCAGCAAAATGTGATCTCCGTCCGTGCCGTCAACGCAACCCTGCGCCGGGTACGTGAGCACGTGCTCTTCAAGCGCGGCCTGCCGGATGCGTTCGGCAATGTTCTGCGATTTTGGAAACGGTGCGCGCGCCGCCTTGTCCTGAACAAACTCGATTCCGAGCAGCAGGCCCATGCCGCGAATCTCCCCGACGTTCGGATGCCGCGCGAGAGGTGCGAGCGCCGCGCGCAATGCCTCGCCGGCGGCCGCAACCCGCGCAAACAGGCCGTGCGATTCCGCATAGTCGAGGACGGCGTTGCCCGCCGCCGTCGAAACCGGATGCGCCTGATACGTGAAGCCGTGCGTGAAAGCTCCGGACCCGCGCGCGAACGCCTCCGCAACCCGCTCCGACACCAGAACCGCGCCGAGCGGCGCATACCCGCTCGCCACACCCTTGCCGACAAGGATGAGATCCGGTTCGGCACCCCAATGTTGCACCGCGAACGGCTTTCCCGTGCGTCCCATCCCGGTCATTACTTCATCGGCAATCAGAAGAATTTTGCGCGACCGGCAAATTTCAGCCACACGCTGGGCATAGCCATCCGGCGGCGGCGCAGCGCCAAGAGTTGCGCCAACCACCGGCTCGTAAATGAACCCCGCAACCGAGCCGGCCTGGCCATCCTCTGTTAGCACGCTGTCCAGATCCTCGGCGCACGCCAGCCCGCAACCGGGAAAGCTCTTTTGAAACGGACAGTGGTAGCAAAAGCATGGCGCAATGTGGCCCCACTGCGGCAGCATCGGCTGATACACCGCCCGCCGGGCTATGTTGCCGCTCACGGCCATCGCGCCGAGCGTGCTCCCGTGATAGCTCTGCCGGCGCGAAACGATGCGAAACCTTGCAGGATCTCCCGCTTCGATTTGGAATTGCCGCGCCAGCTTGATCGCGGTCTCCGCCGCCTCCGACCCGCCCGCAGTAAAATACACGCGGCCCTTGCGGAAATTCGGCGGAGCGAGGCCCAGCAGCCGGGCGGCCAGCGTTTCCGCGGACGCCGAATGAAACTGTGTCGTGTGGGCAAACGCGATTTGCGCAGCCTGCGCGGCCATTGCATCGGCAACCTCGCGCACGCCGTGGCCGATGCTCACGACTGCCGCTTGACCGGAAGCATCGAGATACCGGCGGCCGCTTGCGTCAATGATCCAGACGCCCTCGCCCCGCACCGCCAGCGGAAACGTTTTCTTGAAACTCCGAGGGAAAAGAGCCGAATCGGAAGGCATGGTGTTTTCGCGATTGTAGCAGAGGCGGCGGTGGCTCGCCTCAAACCGCGCCCAGCGGCGCTGACATTACTTGCCGGTCCTTAGTGCCGGCAGCGTAAAACGCGGATTCACTTCTTTTCGCTTGGCCCAGTCGTGATACGTGTGGCACTCGAAGCAGCGCGACTCGGCATGTTCTGGTCCCGGCGCATGGCATTTCTGGCAGGTAGCGATTCCGGGAAGCAGAAGGTCGCTCGCTTCCGTGCTCGTTAGCGCCTTCGCGTGGCAGCTCTCGCACGAAAACCCGCGGTGCGCGTCATGATCGAACTTCGCATGCGGCATCCAGCGCGCCGTTGTTTCCGCCGCGGCAATTACGGGCAGCGGCTGCGCCGGTGTGACCGCAGTCAATGTGTGACACTGCTTGCAAGTCTTCCTCCACAGCAACTCCTCCGCCTCGCTCACCCGCGCCGCAACCCATTCCTTCGGCGTATACACTCGGAGGACCGCCGCCACCGGCCGGCCGGCCAAATCGCGTCTTGGTTCGCGCGCTTCCCGCAGTTCTCCCGGATGTGCCGCAATGTACTCCGCAAATTTCTGCTCGAGAAAGGCGTGTACCACCCCTGGCGTATCGTGCGGAACTCCGTAGCCGAAGCGCTTGTCGAATGTCAGCAGATGGCAAGCGGCGCAAGCGTTCGCGAATTTCACCGGCGCCATCAGCTCGCGCCCGGTCGCAGGCTTCGACGGCATCAATGCGCCCCCTGAAACCGCGCGCAGTTCGTCCGCTTGTTTATAGCTCACCGCCGCCGCGCGATAGCTCTCGTCTCCATACGTCGTATCCGCGTTCACACCCGAAGGCCGGTGGCAGTTTGCGCATTCCAACTTCACCATCGGCCCCGTCGGACCTCGCCGTATCGGTTTGAGGTGCATCGCATGATTCAGCTGGATCGTTCCCGGATCGCTGGCGGGCAGTCCGCCGGAAGTTCGCAGCGCCGCAAATTCCGGATGCCCGCTCACAAAACTCTCGATACGCGATGCGAAGCGCGTTCCACCATCGGCCCGCTTCAAATCGCCATGGCACTGCGCGCACGCCGCGTCGCTCACCGCGGCAAGGTTCACCCGGCCCCGGTGTTCGCTGTGGCAGCTCGCGCAATTCGGCGCCAAAACGCGCGATGAGTGATGCATCGGACCGTCGTGGCACGCGAGGCACGCCGCGTTCTCCGCTTTGGCGGAAAACGCTCCCGCGTTCTGCGCATGGCATGCGTCGCATTGCTCCTCGAGCACCGCGTGCGCCGCGCTCAGCCGCCCGCTTGAATAGGCTCTCGAGTCCTTTGCCGCGGCAAGCCACGCAACCCATGCCAGCGCCAACGCGGGCGCCAGCACGCTGAGCCAGAGCTTCGCCCGTTTCAGCGGCGTCGGTCTCTTGAAATAGTTCAGGTCGATCCGCTGCGCCAGCGTCTTGGTTGTGCGCGTCCTCGCCATTTCAACTCAAGTCAGAAACACTCGGTGCGCCAGCCGAAAGGCGTTCCCTTGCAGACGTCCGCCACAGCTCTGGACTCCCGTTCCATCGGCCCTCCCGCGCGCCTCAAAACCTCAGCGCCATCACCGCATGAACCGCGCCAAGAACAATCAATGCCAGCGAAAGGGGCACGTGTACCAACAGCCAGCCATGCAGCCAGCGGTGCAGCCGCTCCTGCAAAACCAATTGCCGCGCCTCGTCGCAGATCTCCTCAAGGTCTGTCACGGCCGAGTGCGCCGCTTCCGGCAAGAGCGTCCGCAGTCCCGCGAACGCGCTGCTGGCCTTCGCCCTATCCGCAAGTCGTGCGCCGCGTTTTCCCGGGCGCTCCAGAAATGGCCGCATTTCCTCCAGGTAAAATCGCCGCAGCGGCGCGCTCTCCTCCTCGCTGAGCAACAGGATTTCCGGTGCGGCTGCCGCTGCCGCGCTCGCTCCCGCGCTCACCGCCGCCGAGGTTCGGAGCGGCGCCGCCGGCGCCGCAATCGGCCTCAGTGCACTGAATCCTCCCGCTCTCTGCCGCGCATCCGTCCGGTCTCGTCCGAGCCCTAGCGAGCCGCAGAGTCTTTCCACAGCGCGCTCCGCTTCCTCGCGCAGCAGCGCGCGCACATGCCCGATTTCGTCATAGATCGTCTCGAGTGGCACATCCGCCGTCATCCTGCGCGGCAAATAGTGCTGCAGCGCTGCTCCCAGCATGCCGCTCCCCACCGTCACAATCAGCAGCCACATCAGCGCGCGCGTCATCGCTCCGCCAAAATGAAATCCGCCGTGGAACAAAATCATGGGCAGCGCCAGCAGCCCCAGCCACAAATGTCCGCGCATCCATGCCTGGGCGCGTCCCAGCCGCCACGTCGGCACGCGCTTCCGCGCTCCAAGCGCCGCCGCAAAAATCATGAACGCGAACCCAATCACGCCGAAGACGAGTCCCCAGAAGCTCCCGCCTCGCGGCCCCTCCGCCGCATGCAGCGCGTACGCTGCATAGATCGCTCCCGAAACCGCCAGAACCGCCGCGGACCCGATCGCCCAACCGCGCTGTGTGCGGTCCATTTTCATTCCCGCGTCCTCTGCCCCAGCATCTCCGCGAAAAATACGCGCGGATCCACGCGATGCGCCGCATCGTGCGGGCACGCATAAACGCAACTCGGCTCCTTCAAATGCGTGCACAAATCGCAGGAGGTTGCTTTCTGCTGCACTACGGCCTTCTTCCGCCCCGGCTGTTCCGGATCCTCCGCCATCACCTCAAACGGATGCAGGTTGATGTTGCCGTACGGGCAATTCCGCGCGCACAGCCCGCACCCGATACACCAATCCTCGATGATGACCTCGAGCGAATTTCTTCGCCGGATCGCTCCCACAGGGCAGCCGACCATGCAGAGAGGATCGCGGCATTGCCGGCAGCTCGTTGCCACCAAGTACTGCTCGAATCGCAACCCGTCGCGCACCAGCCGCGTCACGCCGTCGTGCGCATCCGCGCAGGCGTTCACGCACGCGTCGCAGCGCGTGCACTTTTGCAGGTCCAGCACCAGCAGACTCTGCGCTTCCATGAGTCCTTGGGACAGAAATTGATCAATCGGCACGCTCTGCACGGTCTGCATCCGCCGTTGATTCGCCGCGCGCCGCTCCTCCGCGGCTGCCTCCAGTCCTGTGCGCACGCCGGGAAAACGCTCCACCATCTGCCGGAAGTCCTCGCCGGAAATCCGCACCACTTCCACGTGATCCAATGCCGTGCATGTGGCTGTCCTCACGCCGCCGCCAAGCAAGCCAATCTCCCCGAAGTAATCGCCGCGCGAAAGATAGGCGAGCACCAATTCGCCGCCAGGATAATGTTCCGAAACCTTTACGAACCCGATGCGCACGAGATAAAAACTGTCCGCTGGCTCGCCCTGGCGCGCGATCACCTGCCCGGGCGCGAACCGCTGCAGTTCCACGCTGCCTTTCAGATGCTCGATAAAATCCGGCGCCAGATCCGCGAACATGGGCACGCCGCGCAGATGATTTTCCAGCGCCCTTCGCCTGTAACTCGCGTCAATCTGGGCGCGGAACGTTTTGTTCTTCAGCATGATGTCCAGCACGTTCCGCAGCATCTCGTAAGCAACCACGTCGGTCGCGGCGCGCACTGTTGCCGATCGCGGATAGAAATTCATGCAAGTCATTTCGCCGAAAAGGTCGCCTGGACCGAGTTCCGCGACCGGACTGCCGTAGTGCAGGTCCACCGCGGCATCGATCGGGATCGTTTTGTCGCGGGCTTCGCCCTCGCGCTTGTCTTCTTCCCGTCCCACGAGCGTGCTTGTCAGCCGCCGGAAGAATCCCTGAGATCCGCCCTGCGTCTTCACGTGCGCGATGCGCGTGGCAATCGCCACCTGCGCGCGGCCTTCTACGATGTAAAACGCCGTCGAGCCGAACTCGCCTTCCTTGCAGATAATCTCGCCTTTGCGGAATCGCCTTTTCACAATCGCGCCGCGATTCAGCTCCAGGAACGTTCCCGATACGCCCTGAAACACGGGAATCTTCAGCAGATCTTCCGCTTCGAATCCCGCCGCGTCCGGCCCCGCGGCGATCGAGGTGCCCACAACGCCCTTGTTCGTGAGCGCTCCGGTGGGGCACGACACCATGCATTCGCCGCAAGAGATGCAGGTCGAATCTCCCATCGGCGCGTTCAAATCAAATGCAATTCCCGTCGCGTAGCCCTTCCCCGTCCTCCCCATCACGAAATTGTTCCTAACCTCATCGCACCCGCGGATACAGCGGTCGCAGAGGATACATGCGTCGTGGTCCACTGCGATGGCCAGCGACGAATCGTCTTTTCCCCGGGCAATCGTCCGCTTCGCGAAGCGCGACTGCATCACTCCGGCGTTCTTCGCGTGCGTTTCCAGTTCACAATCGCCGGAGGCTTGCTGCCGCGCGCACGGCGCCGGATGGTCGGCCATGAGCAGCTCCAGCACTGTTTTGCGCGCGCCGATCACCTTTTCGGAGTTCGTCGTGACCTTCATTCCAGGCTCGACCGGCCGCACGCACGCCGCCGCCAGCACGCGCGCTCCCGTATCCACAAGGCACAGGCGGCACACGCCGACCGGTGTTTGGTTTTGCAGATGACATAACGTCGGAATCGCCACGCCATTCATTCTGGCGGCGTCGAAGACAGTCGTTCCCGCTGGCACGCGCACCGTGGCGCCGTCAATCGTCAGTTCCACCATCGGCGCTCCCGTGCTCACTGTCGCACTCCCACACGTTTCATTCCGCCGCTCGTCCGCTCTCTGCCGAGCCCGCTCGCCTGTATCCCTTGCTCCGGGCTTTCGGCTTTCAACTGCCGAAGTGCCGAATTTCTGGTCTTATCCCCACTCGATTTAGCTCTGCGGCAGCTCCGGCCGCCGAAGAGCAAATCCCGCTTGGGCAGGCACCCCTTAAGACATGCGCTTCCACTTCCGCGCGAAAATGTTTCAAGACCGACTGCACCGGCGCCGGCACAATCTGTCCCAGGCCGCAAATCGAAGCCTGGCTCATGGCCTGAGACAGCTCATCCACCAGGGCCAGGTCCGCTCGAAACTGCCCCTCGAGCACGCCGCCCTGCGTCCATCGGAAGAGCAGGTCCGCCATTTTCTGCGATCCGATTCGGCAAGGCACGCATTTCCCGCACGACTCGTTCCGGTAGAAGCGCACCGCGTTCAGCGCCATATCTAGCATGCATGTGGTCTCGTCGCACACGACAATCGCACCTGAACCGAGCATGGACCCGGCGTCCGCCAGCGCCTTGAAGTCCAACCGCACGTCCACCATGGACGCCGGCAAATACCCCGAAGAGGGGCCGGACGGTGCAAAGGCCTTCAGCGCGCGGCCGCCGCGAATGCCCCCCGCGCAATCGAATATCACCGACCGCATCGGCGTTCCCATCGGCACTTCGTAGACTCCGGGCCGCTCCACATGCCCGCTCACGCCAACAAACTTCAGTCCGCGCGAGGGAGCCGCCCCTGCGGCTTTGTACCACTCGACGCCACGCGCCAGAATCTGCGGCACGTTCACGAACGTCTCGACGTTGTTAATCACCGTGGGCTTCTGAAACAACCCGGCCTGCCCCGGAAAGGGCGGCTTGTTGCGCGGCTCCGCCCGGTGGCCTTCTATCGCCTCGAGTAACGCACTCTCTTCTCCGCAGATGTATCCGCCGGGACTGACAAAGATCTCGAGGTCAAAATCCAGGTCGCTTCCAAGAACTTTCTTCCCGAGCAGCCTAGCCTGATAGCATCGCCGGATTTCTTCGCGCAGAATTTCTTCCTGCAAGGGATACTCGTGCCGTATATAAACGATTCCGCGTTTTGCGCCGGTCACGAATCCCGCGACCATCATTCCTTCCACCAACAAGTGCGGAAGGTGGGACATGATGAACCGGTCCTTGATCGTTCCCGGCTCGCTCTCATCCGCGTTGCATACGATGTATTTCACGGGATCCGCTTGCTTGCGGACCAGGTCCCACTTCATGCTCGTGGGAAATCCCGCGCCGCCCATACCCCGCAATTCGGCTTCTCTCAGCGCCGCGAGCACGCCGTCCCAATCCCTTGTCGCCACGAGCTTGCGAACCGCGCCGTAAGCTTCGCCGTCCGCGTAGGGATCCGAAGCACAGGTGATCCGTTCATTTTTGGGATGCTGCTCGTGCAGCTCTTCCCCGCGCAACGCGGCGCGCGCAATCTGTTCCGCCGCATCCGCCGTCACGTGCGGGAAAATCACGTCATTGACGGCCATCGCCGGCGCACGGTCGCAGCGCCCGAGGCAGGAAACGTCGCGGATTTGCACGTCCTCCGGCCGCGCTCCCGCAAACCGCCGCCGCAATTCCGCGCGCAATTCGCATGCGCCGTTGAGATGACAGCTCATATCAGCGCAGACGCGCACTTCCGCCTTTGCCGGCGGCGCCAGATGAAAATGGGGATAGAAACTCGCGACGCTATGGATCTGGTAGAGCGGAGTCTGCGTGCGGCGCGAAAGCTGCTCGAGCTCCGCCTTCGGCAGAAAGCCGTGGCGCGCCTGAATAGCCCGAAGATCGTCAAAGATCACGGCGCCGCATCTCGCGAGAACCGCGCCTCAGGCCGGGTCGCTGGCCTGCGGCGCAGAATTGGCATGCTGATACGCGCATACTAATCGGTGCGTCGCGCTCGCGCAATCGCCTGCCGTTTGCCTTTTCGCGCCACGCCGCCAAAAAGACACCCGCCGCCGTTGACGCCATTCCCGGCGAACGCTATAAGCGGAGAGATACCGCGCCCCAATGTCCACGAATTTTCATCTTAGAAGCTCGGCGGCTGTTGTCAGTCTGCTGCTTGCCTTCGCTGCCGCAGGCCGCGCGCAGGACAGTGCGGGGAAATATATCGGGCCGGGCTCCTGTGCCGCCACCAGTTGCCACGGCGCAGTCAGGCCGGTGGCAGGCAGTCGCATCCTGCAAAACGAATACTCCACCTGGATTCTGCAGGATAAGCACAGCCGAGCCTACCAGGCGCTAACCGGGGAAGTTGGCGAACGCATGGCGCGCATCCTCAAGCTCGGCGCAAAAGCCGAAGACTCACCGAAGTGCCTCGCGTGCCATGCGCTTTACGCCGCCCCGGAGCAGCGAGGCCGCGCCTTTGAAATCTCCGAGGGTGTGAGCTGCGAAAATTGCCACGGACCCGCGCAAGGATGGCTCGGCCAGCACACGGCACGCGATTCCGCGGAAAAGCACGCCGAATCCGTCCGCCTTCGCATGGTGGACACGCGCAACGTAATCACGCGCACCGAAAAGTGCCTCGAATGCCATCTCGGCACGAAGAGCAAATTCGTCGATCACGAAATGATCGCCGCCGGCCACCCCGATCTTTACTTCGAGTTGGATTCCTTCTCCGCGGTCATGCCGCGCCATTGGCGCCAGCCGCGTCTGGGAGCCTCAGGCCAGCCCGCCGAGGATGCCGCTTGGGCAGGCGTGCGCGAATGGAGCACCGGGCAAGCCGTCCAGCTTCGCGCCGCACTGGAGCGGTTGGTGTGGCGCGCGAAGGGTGAACGCTCGGACGGGAAGAATATCTGGCCCGAATATTCCGAGCTTTCCTGCTTCGCTTGCCACCACGCCCTTGGCCCCGCCGGATCCAGCTGGCGCCAGGAACACGGCTATGCTGGCCGCCGCCCTGGCGATCCTGCCTGGAACTCCTCGCGCTACGCCGTTTTCCGCATTCTCGCAGCGCAAGTCGATTCGGACCGCGCCGCCGAGCTGGACCGAGACCTTTCCGCTGTTTCCGCCGAGATGAGCAAGCTCAATCCCGACCGCGAAGCCGTTGCCGCCGCCGCGAGCGCTGCCGCCCCCGTCGCACAGCGCTTCGCCGAACGCCTGGCCGCCATGCCCTACAATGCCGCGCTCGCACTCAAGCTGTTGCAGCGCATCACGGAAAACGCGGATGCCATCGCTCTCGCCGATGAGCGCGCCGCCGAGCAAGCCACCATGGCCCTTGACTCCCTCTACATCGCCTACAGCAAAAACTCCGCTCCCTCCAATGGCGCCGAAGTTCGCGCGGCCATCAATGGCCTCTTCCAGCAGCTCCAAAATCCCTCCTCCTATAACGCCGACCAGTTCGCCTCCGCCCTCCGCAAACTCCGGTCTCTTCTGCAATAGGCTGCGTCTTCTGCGATAATCTGCTTCACGGTGAACGCGTTTGAGAATTGGTTTTGCGGCTCGGCGCCCTGGCGGTGGATGACGCGGCGGCAGGTTCTGCCGTTTGTGATTGCGGACTGCGAGCTCGGCGAGCACGTTCTCGAGCTGGGCGCCGGACCCGGAGCAGGAACCGCGGAACTGCGGCGTCGCGCGCCGCGGGTCACCAGCCTCGAGTACGACGCGAAACTTGTGCGGCGTTTGCGCATGCAAGTCAGCAAAGCCGGAGCGCATGACGTTGCCATGCTCCAAGGCGACGCTGCGGAGCTGCCTTTTCCCGCCGCGACTTTTTCCGCCGCAATCGCGATTCTCATGCTGCACCACCTAAAATCGCGCGAGCAGCAAGATCGCGCCTTCGCCGAGATCTTTCGGGTACTTCGTCCTGGCGGCGCTTTTCTGGCACTCGAGATTCAAAATAGCTGGAGCAACCGCCTCGGCCACATCAAGAGCACGTTCGTGCCGCTTGAGCCGGAGCAACTCTCGTGCCGGCTCGCGAGGGCCGGCTTTGCGCAAATTACCTTTAGCACCAAGGGATCCGCCTACCGGCTGCGCGCCCTTCACCCGCACGCCGTGTGATTTCCGCTACAATCTTGAAGCGCTTCCGCGCAAGCGCGCCGAGGCTCCGCACGATGAAAACTCCCGCGAAACTTCCTCCGGGTCCCGCGCATAAAAGCTTTGGCGGTTTCTACCGGGACTACAACGCGAATCCGCTCGTCTATCTGACGCAGCTTAAGGAAGAGTACGGCGACATCATCACGATGCGCGCATTCAGCTACCGGGTCTACTTCCTGAGTCATCCGGACATGATTGAGGAAGTGCTCGTCAACCAGGCGCGCAAATTCGTAAAGGGCCGCATCCTGAAAGCAAACAAGCGGCTCCTTGGCAACGGACTGCTTACCAGCGAGGGCGATTTCTGGCTGCGGCAGCGCCGTCTGGCGCAGCCGGCATTTCACCGCGCACGGATACATGAATACGCGCGGGATATGGTGCGCTTTGCCGACAATTTTGTGACCACCTGGCGCGACGGAGAGGAGCTCGATCTTCATGCCGAGATGATGCGGCTGACTCTGCAAATCGTCGCGAAAACCCTCTTCAGCGCCACGGTGGATGGCGACGCGAAACAAATCGGTGAAGCGCTCGAAGCCATCGCCGATCTCAACACGAATTTTCGCCGCCTGGTTCTGACTCCGCCGTGGCTCCCTACGCGGCACAATCTCCGGGCCGCGATAGCGACGCGGCGGCTGAACAAGATCATCTACCGAATCGTCGCGGAGCGCCGCGCGAAGCATTGCGATGCGGGTGATCTCCTTTCCATGCTGCTCGCCGCGCGAGACGAAGACGGCTCGCGCATGAACGACCAGCAATTGCGCGACGAAGCGATCACGCTATTTCTTGCCGGCCACGAAACCACGGCTATCGCGCTTTCCTGGACGTGGTGGCTGCTCGCCCGGCACCCCGAAGCAGAAGCCGCGCTGCACGCCGAACTCGATTCCGTACTCGGCGGCCGCGCGCCGCAACTTGCGGATCTTCCCCATTTGCCGTACGTCGAAAAGGTCATCACGGAATCCATGCGGCTGTATCCGCCCGCATGGGGCATGCCGCGGCTGGCGATCGAGGACGCGCAAATCGGCGGCTACACCATCCCGAGGGGCTGCGGCGTTTCCATTTCGCAATGGGTGGTGCACCGGGACGCGCGCTGGTATGACGCACCGCTCGAATTCCGCCCTGAACGCTGGAACGGTGAATTGCAGAAGCGCATTCCGCGATTTGCCTACTTCCCCTTTGGCGGCGGGCCGAGGCAGTGCATTGGAAATTCCTTCGCGATGATGGAAGCGCAACTCAGCCTTGCGACGATCGCGCAACGGTATCGGTTCCGGATCGTGCCGGGCCATCCGGTCGAGCCGCTGGCTTCGATCACGCTGAGGCCGAAGCACGGGATTCGCGTGGTGGTGGAGCGGCGGCACGCAGCAAAGCCGGCAGGAGTCGCCGCGATCACCTGCGAGTAGCAGCGACGGGGGCAACCGGAGCGGCCGCCCGCGACGCGCCGCAAAGCGCCGGTGGCGCAGGCGGCGAAGCCAGCGCACTCCGTCCCGCGCCAGGTTCCGCGCCGGGACAAATGCCACGGCCATGATGGTGCTCTTGAAGCGATCGCGAATTTTCGATGCGCCGGGCGGCTTCGGCTGGAAGCCCAGCCTGCGAAGAAAATAGTTCGCACGATAGACGTTGAAGAGCGATTCGTCGCGCCACTCGAAATTGACAGTCGAAGCGAACCCGGAAGCTACTGGTGACGGGCGGCCTCGGCGGAGGCGAAGCGCATGGGACTGAAGCGCTCCCAGGGGATGCTTACGCGGCCAAGCGTAATCCATTCGCGGATCAGCCGGGCGGTAATGGGTGCGAGCAGAATTCCGGCACGGAAATGACCCGTGGCGAGGAGCAAGCCATCGGGATCGGCCGGTCCCAGGATGGGCAAATGATCGGGCGAATCGGGCCGCAGCCCGGCCCACATCTCGTCGATGGTGGCTTGCGCAAGAGCAGGCGCGAGTTCGATGGCCGCGGCCAACAGCTTCTCGACGGCGCCAGCCGTAACACCCTTGTCGAAGCCCGCGTACTCGACGGTGGCGCCCGCAAGGATGCGCCCGTCATTCCGGGGGACGAGATAAATTTTGTCGGACCAGAGGACGCGCTCGAATTTAGAGCCCGGCGCGCGAAGACTGACCATTTGGCCCTTTGCCGGCTTAACCGCGGCATAGCGTTCGGCGCCAGCGATACTCCCGCTGTAACAACCTCCGGCGATCACGGTCCACTTGGCGGCGATTTCCTCGCCGGCGGCGCGGAAACCTGTGCAGCGTCCGGCTTCGCAGCAAAGCGAGGTCACTTCGGCGCCTGGGAAGATTTGCACGCCGGTTTGCCGCGCGGCTTCGAGGACGGCTTGGGTGAGCGCGCGGTTATCCACAGATGCTTCCTCGGGCCGCAGGACGGCTACTTCCAGGTCCGGACTGAGCGCTGGCTCGAGTTCACGCGCATCCTCGGCGGAGAGGGCTTCGGCCTGCAACCCCAGCCCATGATGCAAGGCGATGATGGTGCTCAGCTCCTCACGCGCATCGCTGGAAAAAAGCGCCTGGACCGTTCCCATCGGACGGAAGCCTGCTTGCCGCCCCGACACCGCTTCGGCGCGGGCGACAAAATCGGCGTACATGGCCAGGCTGGCTTTGCCAAGCTCGACGGCGGCGATCATTCCGGGATTTTCGGGAGCGGGCGACAAAATCCCGGCGCCAGCCCAGGAGGCCTCGCGTCCGGGCTCCTGCCGGTCGAAGAGGGCGACGCGCAGGCCCGCGCCGGCGAGCTCCCATGCGATCGAGCCGCCGATCAGTCCCGCTCCCGCGATGGCTGCGTCAAAAATCTTCATGGCGTTTTGTGGAGAGCTGCCTGCAACATTCTTCGGTCGCCTCCGAGCTCCAGCCGCTCAAACATCGAGTGGCTACGGCGTTTTAACCAACTCTTCGGAAAGCACTTGCGCCTTCTTGGCGAGGCTGCGCGCCCTGCTCCAATCCCCGCCTTTGGCGGCCTGGCGCGCGTCTTCGATGAAGCCGCGAATCTTGGACGCGATATCAGCCTGCACGGAATTGAGCTTCTTTCCGGTCATGCTAGCCAGATTTTTTTCCGCTTCACCGAGGCTGGCATTTGTTTCCAGTTGCGCGGCGGCGGTTTCCTCGGCGGTCATCTGCGGCGCGATGACCGGGGGCGCGGCCAAAGTTCGCTCGGGTTCCGGTGTTGGAGCAGGTAGCGCGCGGGGACGCGCGGGGCTGAGATGCGCAGGCGCGAGCGCGGAAGGCATGGGAGGTGCATCGGCATTTTCGCCGTCGAGCTGAGGAGGGGGTTCGTCCACAGGGCGGCTCCTTTCCGGCCCGGGAATAATTGGCCGGACGATGGAAGCAGTAGCCCAGGGAAAGGCGGGCCGCTTGCGGGTGGCCGCGCAGCCGCTCAGCAGCAGGCACGGAAGCGCTGTAGCGGCGAAGGCCGGCAACACGATTCGCCGCACGCGCGACGTCTGCCTCTTGAACGCAATTTCGCTCATCGCTGACGTCTGGGCCTTCCGGCGGACAGAAACTCCTGGCTCGCGCGGCAGAAGCAGCGGCAGAGCTTCCGCTCCGGCAGGGAGTCCGCAAAAATTTGACCTCTATTACGCCGCAAGCGGAAGCTCGATCCGGAACGTCGTGCCCCGGCCGACCTCCGAAGTAAAGTCTATCGAACCGTTGTGAAGCTGCACAATTCGGAATGCGCTGGCAAGCCCAATTCCGCTCCCTCCCGGACGCGTGGTAAAAAACAGCTGAAAAATTTTCTGCCGGTGTTCCGGCGGAATGCCCTTCCCCGTATCGCCGACGGAAATTTCGGCGGTCTCACCTCGGCGACTGAGCACAAGGCGGAGTTGGCCGCCATTGGGCATGGCCTCGATGGCGTTCAGCACGAGGTTGAGTATGGCTTGCTTCAAGAGGGCGCGGTCCACAAAGACCTCGGGCACGTCGATGGGCAAGAGCTGAGCGACTTGCACATTGGCCTGGCGGAGCTGCGGTTGCGCCACCTCGAGGACATCGCGCAGCAGGTCGGCGAGCTGCGTCGCCTCAAGCCGCACATCCATTGGACGCGTGAAATCCAGGAAGCGTTTGACGACGGCATCAAGGCGATCTATTTCCTTGTCCAAGACCTGGACGGCTTGTTGCGCGCCGGCATCCTGATCGTCGGGGAGCGACTCCCGGAGGTTTTCAAGCCACAGGCGCATCGAGTTCAAGGGATTTTTGACTTCGTGGGCGACGCCCGCGGTGATGCGGCCAAGAGCCGCCAGCCGTTCGCTGACTTGCAACTGGGTGTTGATGCTTTCCAGCGAATCGAGATCGCGGAGGGTAAGCATGGCGCCCATGCGTTCGCCGTCCTCCTGAATGGCTTGCACGGTGACGCTGACGCGCTTCGGGCCGTTGGTGGTGCGCAACTCGGTTTCGGCGGCGATTTCGCTTAGCTCGTCGCCGTTCAGGTTGAGCGCTTCGCGGAGCGGATGGCCGATCGGGAAAATTTCGGTGACGCGGCGGCCCAGTAGCTGCCCGGATGGGGCGCCAAGGAACTTTTCCGCGGCGGGGCTGACCATGACGGCGCGAGCATCGCGCGTGAAGAGCAGGAGGCCGTCCTCGAGGCCGGCCATGACGGAGTTCATGTTTTCACGCATGGTGCTGAAGATTTCGTGGACGCCGCGGAGTTGCTGGCCCACCTGGGTGATCTTGCGGCTGACTTGGCCGATCTCGTCGCCGCTAAGGGCGAAGCCGCGCGTCAGCAGCGGCGGCTCATCGAATTGACCGGCGGAAATGCGGTCGAGTTGCGCGGAAATGTGGCGCAGGGGAGCGAGCGTCGCGCCGCTGACCACGGCGGCCAGCAGCGTAGAGAAAACCAGGGCGCCAAGGACGATGGTGCCCGCGGTTCGGATGCTCGGGCTGATCTGGTTCACCAGCAATCCCGAGGACAAGACCACGCGCACTTCGCCAAAGGACTGCCGGTTCACGTCAAAGGGCAGGGCGAGCTCATATTGGCGGTCTGCGCCGCGCAGAACCTTGATCTGGTGCAGAAAGCCGCGCTGTACAAGTTGCGAGAGCGGCAGCCGCCGCGGCTCGAACTGGCCCGGGAGTTTTCTGTCGGTTGAGATCAGCACGATGCCGTCGTCATCCACGATGGAAAGTTCGTACAGCGGCGGATAGAAGGCCTTGGCCGCTTCGAGCTGACTCTGCAAGCCGTCATTGATTTCAAACGAGTGGCGCACGTAATCGTGGATGTCTTCCGGTGAATTGGAAGCGGGACGCAGGCCCTGGTCGCGTGCGCTGTAAAGCGCCCCTTGCGCCTGGAGAAGGACCAGCCGCGCGATGTATTGGACACGTTGATCCGTTTCCTGAAGCACTTCCTCGAGCAACTGGCCTACGAACACGACGGACATAATGGTGACGACCAGCATCACCAGCCCGGTCATGACCAGCGTAAGTTTTGTGCGCAGCCGGAGCTGCATGGGCTTCACTCGGTTTCGGCGCGCTCGCCGTAATATTCCTTGAGCTTATTGTGCAGCGTTTTGAGGCTGATCCCCAGTAATTCCGAAGCGCGCGTCTTGTTGTTCCCGGTCGCCCCCAGGGTCTGCAAAATGAGTTCGCGTTCCATGGCGTCCACCGTCGTGCCAATAGGAAACTTGATGGCGGAAAGGTCGCTGGGGGCCTTGGCCGCGGACCTGCCAAATTCGTCGGGCAGGCAGGAGCGCGTGATCATGTCTTTTTCGCACATGATGGCTGCGCGCTCGATGACGTTGCGCAATTCACGGATATTGCCGGGCCAGGTGTGGCTCATGAAAATGTCCAGCACCTCGGAGCCGATGCCGCGAACGTGCTTGCCGTGTTTCGCGTTGACGTCGCGGAGAATATGCTCGGTGAGGAGGGGAATGTCCTCCTTGTGTTCGCGAAGCGGGGGAAGCTGGATATGAAAGACGTTGAGCCGGAAATACAGGTCCTGACGGAGCTGGCCGTTGCTGACGGCTTGCTCAGGGTCCTTGTTGGTTGCGGCGACGACGCGAACGTCCACGGGAGTCTCGGTCTTGCTCCCCAGGCGGCGGACTTTGCGGTCCTCGAGGACGCGAAGGAGTTTTGCCTGAGTGGGAGCGGGCATTTCACCGATTTCGTCGAGGAGCAGGGTTCCGCTGTCGGCCAGCTCGAAGCAGCCGATACGGCGCTCGGCAGCTCCCGTGAAAGCTCCGCGTTCGTGGCCGAAAATCTCGCTTTCCATCAGAGTTTCCGGAATGGCGGAGCAGTTGATGGCGACAAACGGGCCGGTGGAACGAGGAGAGAGCTTGTGAATGGTGCGGGCGACGATTTCCTTGCCGGAGCCGGTTTCACCGGTGATGAGGACCGAAGCGGAACTCGGCGCGGCCATTTCCACGATGCGCATCACCTGCTGCATGGGCTTCGAGGCTCCCACCAAGTCCCCGAGCCTTCCCGCCTCGCGCAGTTGCCGCTGCAAAACAACGAGCTGGCGCGCGGTCCGCGCTTTGCCGAGCGCGCGGTCAAGCAACGCGCGCAGAACGGGACCTTTCAGGGGCTTTTCGATGTACCAGAATGCGCCGGCCTCGATGGCGGCCACGGCACGCTCTTCGCTTCCCTTTCCGGTGATGATGATGGCGGGAACTTCCTGAAGCTCGGGCCCAAGCTGCTTCAGTAAATCGAGACCGTTCATTCCGGGGAGTTCCACGTCGGCGATCAGCGTATCGGGCCGATAGGTGGCGAATTTCGCCAGGGCATCCTCGGCGCTGGCTACCCCCAGCACGTCGCAGCCCCACCGCTGGAGCAATTGCTCATAGCCTTTGCGCGCGTTGTCTTCGTCCTCGACAATAAGCACGCGGTCTTTGTGCTCCTGCGTATCGATCGCTCGTACGGCCGCGCGTGTCTCTTCCGCCATTCGTCCTAGTCCTCCCCGCTTGCGCAGGAACAGTTTCTGGTGCTGCCAGTTACTTCGATCTGCATGAGCTGGGGTTCCCTCGAATGTATCAAGCCCGTATGAGGTTGCCAAGTCGGCCCGAGGGCCACCGGATTCCGCGCTTAGCTTCGTCTATCGGCAGTGCTCCCGTCGCAAAGTCCCGCATCGCGGAAACGTTGCTCGCCGCCGGCCTTCGGCTCATCCTCCCAGGTCTCTTCGGCGGCGCGTGCCATGCCGCCGTGCCACGCACCAGCCAAAACCATGAGTGCATTCCCGAATGTACCGAAAACGCCCCTCCGGCAGGCCAGCAGGTTGTAGCGCAAGTGATGGAGTTGTGAGAGATTAGGGAGAGAGCGCCCGTAGCTCAGTTGGATAGAGCGTCTGCCTTCTAAGCAGAGGGTCGGGGGTTCGAATCCCTCCGGGCGCGCCATCCTAAATCGGTCCGGCCCGGACACATGGGTTACACAACGTACCTAAGACATGGGTAACACTTTTGGGCCGAACGGATTGCCGAGCGACTATTCCAGCCTTTCCGTTGCAGAAGGGACATGGAGCAACTTTGCCTGCACACCCGCCCCACTTTCATGTGTTTGCGGTCCATTTGGCCCGCCGCTGCGGCTCTGGGTCCGCTCGCCATTGGCGCGGACCTGTACGTCACCGCGTTACATAGACGAACTGAGCGCAAGAAAAATATCCAGGCGCCCGTTTCCGAGCTCCGGCCCGAGCGGCTGGGCGTGAGCGATGGATTGCGCCGCTGCCGAAGGGCTGATGCTGGAACTGACATCGCGCAGCAGAGCCGCTGTGCCCGAAACGAACGGAGCGCTGAACGACGTTCCGGAAGCGGCAGCATACGTCCCAAACGGATAGGTCGTGATGATTTCTTCGCCGGGTGCCGCAACCCACACGTCGGCTCCGTAATTCGAAAAGCTGGATCGCGCGTCGAAGTCAGAAGTAGAAGCCACGCCCATCACCGGAGAAATCGCAGCCGGATAAGTGTTCGCGGGCTGCCCGTCATTGCCGACCGACGCCGCACATATCACCGCGTTCTGATTCGCGTACGCAATGGCCGAGGACAACTCCACCGACGGCAAGGAGAAATCAAAACTCATATTGATTACGCCGGCCTGATTTTGCACCGCATAGTACAGCGCCCGCAAAATGTCGGAGAGATAGCCGGTTCCGTCGGAGTGGAACGCTTTCAGCGGCAAGATCTGCGCCGTTGGGGCAACCAGATGGATCACGCCTGCAACCATCGTCCCGTGACCGAAAGCCGCGAATTGCGGACCGTCCACCATCGCGATGCTGTGCTGATCGACCATGGCGATGGAGTGCTGATTCACCTGTGCCGGCGCGCAGCTGTCGCAGGGCGTTTCGGGAAAAGCCGAGCCTGCCGGCAGATCATTCATTTCGGAAGCGCCCGGCTGGTCACGCGTAAAATCGTAGCCTGCCAGCAGAACCGGCTGGAGCACCGGATGGTTCGGATCGACTCCCGTGTCAATGTCCGCGACTACGCCGCGCCCGGTTTTGCCGTAGGCGTCTTGCGCGTCAAACAAGCGGACAATTCCCGCGGCCGGTTGAAAGGCATATCCATACCAAACCTGGGCTCCGTAGTAGGACACCGGCGAAGTCTGTGTCAAAGCCGCCGGAGCGGATTCCAGAGTTGCGAGTCCTTCCGTCAGACTCAGTAATTGATCGCTCTCCGCGTCCAAGACGCCCGGCACGGCACGCAGAGTCGCGAGAAAAAGCTGTGGATCGACGAGATCGGAAGTGGAAATTAGAAAGAGCTGGCCAAGGGTTCCGTCCAGTCCTCGAACCACGCGACAGAGTTGCACCAGACAAACCTGCTGCAGGCTCGGTGCGCCAAGACTGCTGCGAACGATGAAGCGGTGCTCCGCCCGGGCAGGCGCCGCCGCGAACAGCAACAGGCCCAGGAGAACGACAAGCATGCGTCTTGGCACAGTGCCCCTCCGCCGTTGAAAGCCAAGCATTGTTCACGCCGGGAGAAATCGAAGAGGGCCCGTCATTAAGAGTTACATAATCTGCTTACGTATACAAGTCAATAAGCAACGGTGCAGGCGCGGCGCAGGCGGATTTGTGGGACCCGCGAGGTCTGCCCACGGGCCTTTCCACCCCGCCGCCGCGCCCCCTCTTGCTTTTCGGCCTACGCCGTGGTCACAACCAATGCGCTACACAGCTTCCGGCTGATCCTTCGATACGTGTGCGGCACGGATGAGTCGAAATAGATCGAGTCTCCCCGGTCAAGCACATGCTCCTCCGTCCCGATGCGCATCGCCAGCTTGCCGCCCAAGACAAACAGGAACTCGACGCCTGGATGGTGATGCGGCCGGGATCTGCCCGCCGCCAACGGCTCGAATTCTGCGTAATACGCGTTCAGTTTTTTGGGCACCGCGGCGAAATCGAGCGACTCAAAGTAATAAGCGATGTCTCGCCCGTCGGGCCGCTCCGGAAAGCGCTTGCGCTCGCGCCGCCGCACGATCGCAAGCACCCGCCGCTTTTGCTCGTCGGCGAAAAAGTGCTCCAGCCCCACGCTGAAAACCAGAGCGATGCGCAGCAGCGTCGGCAGCGTCGGATAAACCCGGCCGCGCTCGACCTTCGAGAGCATCGCCGCGGAAAGACCCGTATGGCGGCCAAGCTCCACCAGTCCGATTTTTCTCTTCAGCCGCAGCGCCCGCAGTTTCTCGCCTATCGCGTAACGGCCCAAACCCTTGCTCAGTGTCTCGGACAGCACGTCGCTTCTCCGGACTTTAACTGCCAGTCAAAACCAAGGCGCGCATTTGACTGCGGATAAAGTCATCTGCAGTGTGCCAGTGATTTTCCTTTTGTGCAAATCATTTTGCACTATAGTTAAAGACGTCCGGTTGGTGAAATCTCACCGAAAAGGGGGGAGGAACTCAATGATGAAAAAACTCGATGTCCTTGCCGCCATTCTCGTAATCGTTGGGGCCCTGAATTGGGGTCTGGTCGCTGTCGCTCGCTTCGACCTCGTGGCGGCCATCTTTGGAATGAAGTTCGGCTCCGTGTCCGCATTCAGCGCAACAGTGTACGGCTTGGTTGCTCTGGCGGGCATCTACCAGGCGCTTGGCTTCAAGGCTATTCAGCGCCGGTGGCACGGGCAGCCTTCATTGGAACATTCACGATGAGGTCTGGCCGTTTCGCGTTTTCCGGCAGTGATTTGTTCGACTGAGGAAGAGCACTAAACAAGGAATAAGGAGAAAAAAGATGAACCGACAGAGCGCTGTGAGAGTACTCTTGCTTGGCGCCGTGGGAATGCTGGCCTTGGCGTTGCCGTTTGCCGCCTGCGCCGGCCCGAAGCCCTCCCCCGCCAAGGACATCGTTGACACGGCGGTGGCCGCGGGCTCCTTCAAGACCCTGGCTTCCGCCTTACAGGCCGCGGGCCTGGTCGATACCCTCAAAGGCAAAGGACCGTTCACGGTGTTTGCTCCGACCGACGAAGCCTTTGCCAAGCTTCCGGCCGGGACCCTGGAGGACCTGTTGAAGCCTGAGAACAAGGAAAAACTGGCTGCCATTCTCACCTACCATGTGGTGCCGGGAAAAGTCTTGGCGGCTCAGGTTGCCAAAATGAAATCGGCGAAGACTTTGAACGGTCAGTCCCTCACCATCAGCGCCGGCCAGGGAACAGTGATGGTGGACAATGCCAGGGTCGTAAAGACGAACATCCTTTGCAGCAACGGCGTGATCCACGTGATTGATTCCGTCGTTCTGCCTAAGTAACCCTCAGGATGCGAAGCGGCGGGGGCCGTTCAGGTGCTGAACCGGCCCCCAAACGCCATTCCCGGCCGATGCGGCGCGCAAGGGAGTTCGCTGCCAAGGTCCGAGATCTGTTTCGCTCTCGCGAAAACCTCCCTCAGTCCTCGAAGCTGCGTGCGCCGCCCTTCATGCGATTGGTGACGAGATTGGTCCAGACAAACTTGATGACCCGCGCATCGTTGTAGCAATACGCGAGGTTGTGGTTCAGCGTCGAGAAACAGTGCCGCTGGCACGTCTTTTTCATGGCCGCGAGTTGTTCCCGGTCGAAACGGTGGCCTTCGATGTTGCCCCAATCATAAGGCGAGGCGTACATCGGAAAGCACGGCGCGATGGTTCCATCGGTGCGCACAATCACATTGTTCTGTCCCGCCCGGCAGTTCCATTCCGCGAAATGCAGTTCGCCGTTTTCGTCCTGAACGATTCCGGGCGTTCCCGCCAGGCGTTTCGCGGTATCCCCGTTTGTCCCGGAGCCGTCGCCGTTCCAGCCCAGTTTCATCAAGTCCGCCCCGCTGGCCATGCGGATGAAAGCCTTCATCTCCTGAAGCCTCTGCACCGAGTTCACCATCTGATAGCCGGCTTTGCTTTTTTCTATGATCCAGTCAACCAGCGAGTCGATTTCCGGCCAGTCCTCCGGCCGGATGTACGTTGGATTGTCGCTAAGGTGTTTGAAGTGCTCGTCCTGCTCGAGCATGGGCGTTTCGTTGATATGGTAGTCGGTGGCAATTCGCCGCTCGTGGGCGAAGTCGGTGATTTGCCGCACGTCCTGCGTGTTGTTCCGGCAGATGTTGATGTTGAAGAAGACCATGTATCCGTACACGTATTGCTTCTTCATCAGGTACTCGATGTGCGCGCGAACCGGAGCAACCGCCTTCGGCAAGCTGGGCTTTTCATCCCACGCGTCCACCGCAAAATTGATCACCGCAACGCCCGCGTCGCCGAGGCGGTCGGCTACGTCGGGCCGTAGCAGGCGGCCATTCGTGCCTATATAAATCCAGAATCCCTTCTTCGCCGCGTAGTAAACAATCTTGTGGGCGAAGTGCGGCCGCAGCAGCGGCTCGCCTCCCATCAATGCCAGCACCCGGCATCCGTGGTCGTGGAGCCAGTCAATCGAGCGCCGTGCGATGTCCTCCGTCATCCCTTTCACCTGATTGTCGTAAGCCCAGCAGTACCAGCAATCCAAATTGCACTTGTACTCGACAAACAGGTACGCGGTGATGGGGTGGAATTCGCCGGGCAGGATCCGCGACCGGATGTAAGGAAAAAGCCAGCCTCGCATGGCTCGATACGCCTGCGGCCACGTCCAGTCCCGCCTTTCTGGAATCGTTGCCGGCCCGGGATCCGCCAGTTTTTCCGGAAAACGGGGAAACACCGGTTCCGGAAGCGTCAGGCCCTGGGGCGGCGGCGCCATCGCCGGAGGCGCCGGGGAATGCATCAGCAAGTCGTGAATGTCCACATCGATCCGAAATTTGGGGACGGTAGCCATGCGAACTGCTCCTGCTTCATACAATTCATCTTTTGGACTGGGAGACTCGCGGGTCCGCCCGCGCCTCCGCGGGCCCGGCACCCTCCGTGCGTCTAAGCACTTTGCTCTGAAACTGGCGGTTGCTCAGCCGCCGCCCGTCTGCTCGGCTTCCGGACTTCAACTCCCTGCTTCTTCTGCGGCAATCAGCTCCGGGGAAACCGGCTCCTGTTCGCGGCGCAATTGCTCTTCCAGCCGGGCGAGCTGCTCCTCGATCTCCCGCTCTGCTTTCCGCCTGCGGATGATTTCTTCCCGGTAGCGGCGCAAAAAATAGTCGATGGTCTCGACGCGTATCCGGATCGATCCTGACGGCTTGTTCTCGTCGAGGTCCTTGAAGCAGAAGTACGGCGTTCCGGACTGTTCGATGATGCCTTCGATCACTCCATAGATCGGCGCATCATGCCCGCACTTGAAGCTCGAGATCTCCAGTGCCACCAGATTCGGATGGCGCGCCGTGAACTTCGCCGCCCAGACCTTGTGATTCGTGCTGCAAGAATACGAGTTCTTCCAGGCATCCGTGATGTCCAGCGGGCTGCTCACCACGCCCGCGCGCACCTCTTCTCCAAAGAGCCGGTCGAGCAGATCCTCATCCAGCGGCAGAGTATTCTGCGAGAAAATCGGATAGCCGAGTTTTTGGAATTCATCCAGGATTTCGTGGTTCAACCCCGGATCGTGATGATACGGCCGACCCAGCATCACGATGCCGATGCGGTCCTCGCGTTCCAGTTGATCCAGCACTTGCCGAGCCCGCGCGCGAATCTTCGTTTCATACTCACGCAGCGCCGCGAACCCCGATTCCACCGCGCGGTCGTTCTCCTCCAGGGAAAGGCCCAGCAATTCCTGCCACGCTTGCAGCATCTGGTGAGCAAACAGCTTCCGGTCCGCGAAGTTCAGCACCGGGTCAACATACTTCAGTCCGCATTCCGCGAAAACATCGTTCTCCTTCGTGAATGCCGCCTTGACCGTCTCCGGCGTGGCCGTTACGGTTGGACACGCGTTCGTGCCCGCGATTTTTACCAGCGGCGAGTGCAGCACGTCGTACATCGGGAAGAAAATCGCGTTCAGCGGCTTCTTGCGATGCTTCTCTTGAATCAAATTGTACACGTGCGAAATTCCGATCTTCGCCGGGAAGCACGGGTCAATGGCTCCGCGGCTTGCTCCTGCCCGGTACAATTCAGGACTGGTGTAATCGGAATAGACCAGATTCTCCGGCTGGATGCCAAGGCTCTCGAAATATGCGCTGAAGAGCGGAGCGTATGTGTAAATGTTCAGCACGCGCGGAATTCCAATGCGGAATTTCCCGCGATTCTGCATCAGCACGGCGCGTTCCTTTGCTGATTTCTTCCACGTGCGCGCGGGAATCGGGTCGGCTACGCCTTTCGCGTTTGTCGGACGGAAGACCTCTTTCGCCGCGATGTCCACGAAGTTCGGGTGCTTCTCACGAATCTGGTCCAGCCCTGCTTTAATGTCCTTCATCTCGTTTATGTCTTCCACGGTCCCCTTTTCGCAGGTGGCGATGATCAGCCGCTGCTCCCCTTTCATCAGCGGAACCTTGGTGATGCGCTGGATCGGCACGAGGTTCGGCGCCGGTTCCGTCCGCACGTCGATGAACGTGCGCAGGCAGTTGTTCTTGCAGAAATTGCAGCGCGTGGATTCGTTTCGCGTCGTGCGATACTCGATCTTTCGCACCGCATCCAAGCCGATGAACGTGGTCTGCTGTCCGTTCCGCCAGAGCCGCAGGGCCTCTTGCGCCGCGCCAATCGCGCCCGATTCTCCGCAATGTTCGTGTACGATAATCTCCGGTTTTTTGCCCGCCGCACGGAAGCTGTTGCGAATGAAATCCACCTCCGCCTTCACCACCGCGAGGTTGTTCTGCGTTCCTCCCTGCAGCACGAATCGCGTGCCCAGGGCCGCCAAATTGGGAATGCTCGCCACGTACAGAAACACGTTTTTCGGGAGCACCGCAGCCAGCCCAGCCAGAATTTCCTCCGCGCGCCAGCCCTGGCGCTGAAAATTGACGATGTCCGACTGCATGAAGACGGCGCAGCCATAGCCGAAAACCGGCATGGACGTCGCGGAAAACGCCAAATCCGCGTATTGATTGACATTCAGTCCGAAACCCTCGGCAGTGGATTGCAAAAAATATCCGTTTCCCGCCGAACACTGCGTGTTCAATTTGAAATCCTTTACGCGCCCCTCATGCAGAACAATTATCTTGATGTCCTGGCCGCCCACGTCCACGATCACATGCGGGTCTTCGTAGAATTTCAGCGCTGATTCCGTGTGTGCCACGGTTTCGACCAACGCCACATCCGCCTTCAGCACGTCCTTTAGAATGTCCTTCGCATATCCGGTAGTCGCCACACCCAGCACTTCCAGCTTTGCGCTCTGCGCTTCCACCTGTCCGCGCAAGCTCTCGAACATCTCGATCGTGTCCTGAATCGGATTGCCGTTCGAGAGCTGGTATGACTTGCATAGAATCTCGCCGTCTTCGCTCAACAAAACGGCCTTGGTAGACGTCGAACCGCCGTCGACGCCGATGAAGCCGCCCACCGTCGCACCCTTTGCGAATGTTGCGGGCGTGAACTTCCTCCGCCGGTAGGCTTCACGGAACTCGCCGAGCTCTCGAAGATTTTCGACCAGGCCCTTGCCGCCTGATTTAGCCTTTTCTTCCTGTCTCCCAAATTCGATGTACCGCACCAGGCGGTCGTAGCCGCGATAGCAGCCGATGTCATCATCCTCGCCACGCCCGAATTCCACTGCGCCGAGGGCTGCGAAATATTGCGCGTTCTCTGGAACCTTGATCAGGTCTTCCGGCTTTGCGCCATCGGGTATCGCCACCTTGCGTTCTTTCCACATCTGCGGAATATTTGCCTGCCACGCCTCGCGCATCCCCTGAATGAAGCTGTTCGGGCCGCCCAGCAGCAGCACGTGCGGCCGCAGCGTGTGGCCGCGCGTCAGCACGCTCAGGTTCTGTAGCACGATGGCTTCGAACAGGGAGGCCATCAGTTCGTCGGGCGGCGTTCCTACCTTCTGCAAGCTGTTGATGTCCGTCTCGGCGAAGACTCCGCACTTTCCCGCCACCTTGTGCAGTTTGATGCCGTGATATCTTTGTTGCGCGAGTTGCTCCGTGGGGATCTTCAGCTTCGCATTGATCTTGTCGATCACCGCTCCCGTCCCGCCCGCGCATTTGTCGTTCATCGAGGGAATCTTTTTCTTCCGCCCGCTCTCCTCGTCGTCCTTGAAAACGATAATCTTGGCGTCCTGCCCTCCCAGCTCGATCACCGAATACACTTCCGGATGCAGCTTCTCCACGGCCAGCGCAACCGCCGTCACTTCCTGCACGAATTTCGCGCCAATCTGGTCCGCAATCGCTCCCGCGCCCGAGCCGGTCACGAACATCCGCGTGTTGCGGCTGGTAACGCCGACTTCGGCTTCCATCCGTTTCAGGAACTCGAGCGTCTTCTCGGGCTGCTTGGTTTCGTGCCGCTGATAGTCCTGCCAAAGTACTCGATCGCTTTCCGCATCCACGACCACGGCCTTCACCGTAGTCGAGCCAACATCGAGTCCCACGAGAAATTGCGTCACATGGCCGTGCGGCTTCTGTTGATGGGGGTTTGCTTGTGGCCGCGCTGGAGCGATCTGAACTAGCGGGGATCCGTTGTGGTGGTGCATGATATGGCTTCTGCTCCCGGCATCATTTCGTTCCGCGCATTCGCATGGCCTCCGAACACGCGTTATGGCTGGAACTCGATTTGTAAGGGACGCGACGTTTGGGGGAAATTGCGGACTTAGCCGCCGGATGCCGTTGCGACCGCCGTCCCCGGCACGCGCGTCCGTTTCCAAAACTTCGTCTGCCGGTCCATGCGGTCGCTCACGTGCAACACAAATTGCGCCGCCGTTCCGGCTACCCCTTCGCGATGCGGCACGCGATAAAACGGCCGTCTCAGTTCCGGGTGCTCCGCGATGTAATCCTGAATCTCCGCCAGGCTCTTGCCCGTCGAGCGCAGGCACTGCTCGAACTCCGCCTTGGCCTTCACCTTGGCTTCCCCAAGCGCCATTTGCACGCGGCTGTGCGCGTTCACTTCGCCTTCACCCGAAGTTTCAATCGGCAGGAAAATCATGTCCTTAAATTTGTTGATGACCGCGGACTGCACTCCATCCGACTGCGATGACGGCATGCACCCAAACGGCTTGAGCGCCAGCACCATATGGCACAGCTTGTGAATCGTGTAGTACACGTTCTTCCCGACTTCCAGGTGCCCTTCGCCGCCCCGCGCGAATTGGTTGTAGAAAGGATGCGCCAGCTCCGCCAGCTCGGTTTGCGGCACCAGGTGATGCGTGATCCCGCCCAGTTGATCGATCGTGCGGTGATAAAAGAAATTCCACATTCGTTGCCCGGCGCCGATCGCCCACAACTTCTTTCGCAATCCGATGTAGTTCGCGAAGTGCTTTTGCGCTTCGTACCACTTCGGCGCGCGATGCGGCCGGTTCACCGGCCACTTCGCAATGGCGTGCGCCTTCGCCTGATACATGAGGTACGCAACCCACGTCGCAATCGGCTCCACCATTACCTGCGCGCCCTCGCGCTCCAGAAACTCGAACATGTGGAAATTTCCGTCGCCTTCGGTGATCTGCGCCCAGAATTCACCGGTAATCTTCACGACCGGCTTCACCCGCGTCCGGTCCACCTCAATCGAATCCACCCTCTCCCGCGCCGTCCGCAGCGCGTTCAGATAGTCCTTTCCCCACATGTGCTCGTGCCATTTCCCGAACACATTGAACGCATTCCTCAGCACCTTGTTGCTCTTGAATTTCGCCTTCGCCCACTCCGGCGCGCGCTCTTCGATCTCGAACGACTTCCGGTTCCGCAAGTCTTCGCACAAGCCGTCCACCGCCTCGCGGAACACGCGATCCGTTTCGCCCTTCCTCGTTTCGAATGGCCGGATTTGATAAATCAAATCGTTGAACACGTCTCCCAAATGCATCGCATTCAGCATCCCGAAACCGAAATCCACCGTGAACTTCAGTCCAGGCTCGCCCGAAGCCGCCTTGATTCCGTCGCTATCCTTGAAGAGCAACACGCGGAATCCGTCGAACCCCGCGTTTTTCAGCGCAAACCGGTACTCCGCCTCATACATTCCGAAGCGGCATGGTCCGCACGATCCCGCGGTAAAAAAGACATAGTTGTTCAGAATCTGCTCCCGCGTCAGCCCTTCCTTCTCCAGAAATTGCAAGTACTGAACCAGATTTCCGACGGTGAAGTACGTCGGGTTGCATTGTCCGTTGTTTCCAAACTCTTTGCCGGTTTGAAACGCGGCTACGTTCGGCACCGGGAGCTTCTCGCATCGGTACCCGCAGCTCTGGAACACGGCCCGAATCAGGTCCTCATGCTTCCAGGTGAATCCGCCAAACAGAATCGTCACGCGGCTCCGCTCTTCCGCCGTAAACGCACGCTCCACGGGCCGGTGAAAATGCTTCGGCGGCTCCAGCCCGGCAATCTGCCGCAGCCGGATACGCTCCGCATCAAGGCGCTTCTTGATTTCAGTATCTGTGTCGATTTGCAAGAGATGCGAAGCCATGAGTTCCTCCAGCGGCTGGGCGATTTTGGGGGCGGGAAGGTTCGGTGTGAGGCGTGTTTGACCGCGGACTTTGAAGCAGACTGGAACAAACATCTGCCGGAGCTTTCGTAAAACGGCAGGACACCAGGAGGGCTGGCCGGAAACTCCTGGAATATTCAAGCCGTGCTGTCAGAAACATCCCGACTCCAACTTGGCTGGGAGGTCGGAACTCACGGAGGACGGGCGCGGCTGGCAATCCCGAGACTCCGCTACTATACCACCTCAGGTTGCTCCGGGAATGCTGTGTTTCTTTGATTCGCCCTGAGTTTTTTTCGCCGGACGCGTAGCCATACCGGCTTTCGCTGGCGAAACTACAGTGACTCCACTATCCAGCGGCGAAATTCCCTCCTCGGCCGACTACCGGGTTTCGCTCGCCCTCGCCCCTCCGCCGTGTTATTTTGATTTCGCGTCCGGCCTTTGCGCCGGCAGCCAAATGAATCCGCTGGACACCCTCGGTCTCGCCCTTGGCGCGGGCTTTTCTTCCGGGCTCAATCTCTACGCCACGGTTGCCACCCTCGGCATCTTGCAGCGTTTCGGGATTATGCACCTTCCGCCGCCGCTTCAAGCCCTCTCTCATCCATGGGTGCTCGGCGTCGCCACTGCCCTTTATTTGCTCGAATTTTTCGCGGACAAAATCCCCTTCCTCGATACGCTTTGGGACTCGATTCACACCTTCATCCGCCCGCCGGCTGCCGCCGTTCTGGCTTATGCCGCTGCGGGCTCCGCGGGAACCGAATGGCGCTGGATCGCGGCGTTGCTCGCCGGAGGCGTTGCGCTCACCTCCCACAGCACAAAAGCCAGCGCGCGGGCGGCGATCAACACCACGCCGGAGCCCTTCAGCAATTGGCTGTTGAGTTTTGGCGAGGATGTGCTCGCCGTCTGGCTAACCTGGATGGGTTCGGTTCACCCCATCGCAACCACCATCGTTGTCATCGCGCTAACCGCGCTCTCGCTTTGCCTGCTCTTTTATCTCTTTCGTTTGGCTCGCCGCGCGTTCCGGCGTCTCGTTGCCTGACAGAGGCACGGCCACACTTGCCTGTGCGGCCAACGGCAAGCCAGAACGCACCTTACTACTTCAGATACTCTGCCAGCCAATCCTGAAAGGTCTTGTACCAAAACCGCGCGTTCTGCGGCTTCAGCACCCAATGCCCTTCGTCCGGAAACACCACGAGCTTCGAAGGCACGCCCTGCCGCTGCAGGGCGCTGAAAAATTCCAGCGACTGCGTGTACGGCACGCGGAAATCCCGCTCCCCTGCCACGATCAGGGTTGGCGTTTTGAATTTTCCCAACTCCGCGGCGTACGTCGAAGGAGACCAGCGATGGTAGCTCTCCGGATTTCCCCACGGCGTCCCTTGCATGTCGTGCTCTTCAAACCACAACTCTTCGGTCGCGTACATCGCCACCTTGTCATAAATTCCCGCGTGGCTGATAATCGCTTTGAAACGCCCGGTGTGGGTCGCGATCCAGTTCGCCATGTACCCGCCGTAAGAGCCCCCTGCGGCCGCCATCTTCGTTCCATCGATGAAGGGGTATTTCTTCAGCGCGTAGTCCACTCCGTTCATCACATCAACGTATGCTTTTCCGCCCCAGTCGTTTGTTATTTCGTCCGTGAACTTCTGCCCGTATCCGGTCGAGCCGCGGCGATTGATCATCAGCGTCACGTAGCCCGGGGCGGCGAAGACTTGCTCGTTCCAGCGATAGCCCCACGCATTCGACCACATCGTTTGCGGGCCGCCGTGCAGCAAGACCAGCAGCGGGTACTTCTTCGTCGCGTCGAATTTCGGCGGGCGAATCATCATTGCCTGTACTTTTGTGCCGCCCGCTCCGTCAAACCAGAACGTTTCCGGCGCGTTCATCTCCAGCTTCGCCAGAATCGCATCATTCATATGCGTCAACTGTCTGACGCCGCTGCCATCGCTGCCCGCCACGAACACTTCCGCCGGCATCGTCAGGCTGGTCCGTGTGAACGCCAGCGTTTTCCCGTCCGCGCTCAGCGTCACGGCCGCGTTGAATCCATCGGCGATCAGCTTTTTGGGTTCGGCCCCGGCCCGGGCTTCCATCGCATACACCGGCTGCAACGTTTCGTTCTCCGCCACGAAATAAATCGTCTTGCTGTCCGGCGACCACGCCAGCCCGTTCGCGCTGCGGTCGAATGCTTCGCTCAAGTTCTCGCTCTTCCCGCTCGCGCGGTCGTACAGCATCACCCGCCAGCGATCCGATTCATACTCCGGCGTCAACTGTGCGTGATAGGCGATGAATTTCCCGTCCGGCGAATACACCGGTCCGCCGTCAAAGCCGGGCTGCGTCGTGATCCGCTTCGGCTCGCCCCCGTTCACCGGGACGATGAACAAATCTCCGTTCGTGCTGATCGCCTCGACCGGGTCCGTCACCGCGGTGAAGCAAATCTCCTTCGAATCCGGCGAAAACGCGATGTCCTCCGGACCGCCTCGCTGATCCGGCGGCACGTCATAGTTGGCGCCCGCGGTCAAATCTTTTGGCTCGCCGCTGCCGTCCGCCGCCGTGACAAAAAGATGACTGCGCTTCCCCTCGTTCCAGTGCGTCCAGTGGCGATACAGGAGATGCTCCGCTACATGGGCTTTCACTTTGTCCTTTTCTTTCGCGTCATCCCTCTTCTTGTTGCAGGCGTCGTCCTTGCAATCCGGATATACACCCGAGGTGAAAAGAATCATCCTGCCGTCCGGCGACCACTTCACGAGATCCGCTCCCGTCGAGAGGTGCGTCAGCTCCTTTGCTTCTCCTCCATCCATCGAGAGCAAATACACTTGCGAATCTCCGCTCCGCGACGAGAGAAAGGCAATTGTCTTGCCGTCCGGCGACCACACCGGCGACGAATCCTTGCCGCTCTGGGTCAGTTGCAGCGCTTCCCCGCCGCTCACCGGCGCAATCCAGATATTGCTCGCGTTCCGGTTCGCGTCAAAATCCGGCGTCGCTACCGTGTACGCCACCCACTTGCCGTCCGGCGAAATCTGCGGCTCCCCGATGCGATGCATCCGCATCATGTCCTCGAACGTGACCGGGTGCTTGCCTTCCTGCGCTCGCGCGCTTGCTCCGGAACCCGCCGCGATCAAGCAGGTCACCGCGAGCGCCCGCATGGTCACTCGCGCCCCGCACGCCAGTGCGCCTTGGATTTTCGCTGAAGTCGCCATTTTTTCCTCCGGGTCAACCCGCTCTCGTCCCTGCGAGAGAACCTTGCATAATGTCATTTCCACCCGCGGTTTCCAAGCCGCCCTTGGTTTGCGCTTTGGCGGGCAAATCACAGAAGCCGCTCTCTGAGACGCTCGGCGCCCGGCTCTCTTGCGGCATCGAATCTGCACTTTGCCTAGGGAATGGCAACGCCCGCCGCCCAGACATAGCCGTCCGGATCCTCCACCATCACATCGCGCCATCCATGCGGAAAATCCGTCGCTGGCTGCAAAATCCTCGCGCCTGCGGCCTTCGCGCGCGCCTCCACCGCATCTGAATCAATGCCCATCACGCGCAGCTCCGCTCCTGTTCCGCGCGGCCCAGGTTCCTGCAATCGTGCAAACAGCGGATGATGGCCGTACGTGTGATCCGCATGCAGCATGAACTCCGTCCCATTCAGTTCCAGCGCGGCAAAATCTTCATCGGCGTGCCGCAGTGTCGCGCCCAGCACGTCGCAATAGAACGGCACCGAGCGCGCGACGTCCCGCACCAGCAAATTGACCGTAAACCGCGGCAGCGATCGCCCGTAGGCATCGGCTGGCATCCAACCCGCTCCCGTTCTCTTCATCGTCATGCGTTTCGCCTCAATCCTCAGCCCGGTTTCCGTGCACCGCATATTGTATGCGCTTTTAACTCTTTGCTTCAGTCCGCGTGCTCTCGCTTCCGCGCTTCGATACGCTTCGGGTCCCGGCCCCGAGCGCTCGCTGCCTATTTTCTGCGCCCAAAGACGCCGCCCAGTTTGCGGCGGCTAACCCCGCGGTCACCGCGACCACGGGCACATTACTCAAAGGCATCCGCACCAGCAGCACCACGCAAAACGCGATCGCCGCTCCGGCAATCACCGAACCCATTGGCACGCGAAACGCTTCGGCGCCTGGCTGGCGCTTCCGCAGCAGCAGCATGGCAATCGCAATCGAGCCATAGGTGAAGAGCCGCGCCACGGCGGAAAGCGTGATATTCCACCGAAAATTTCCCGCCAGGGTAAACACCAGGAGCATCGCGGTGTACAGGCCAATCGAAACGTGCGGCGTGCGAAACTTCTCATGTACTCGCGCAAAGACCGCCGGAAAATCTCCGCGCTCGGCCAGGGCAAACGTCAGCCGCGGGGTGTGCAGCATGTTCGCGCTCAGATAGCCGTAAATCGAAATCAGCGCTCCCATCGCTATCGCCGCCGCCGCGCCCGCTCCAAAAACACGCCCGGCCGCGTCCGAAAGCGGCCGGGCCGTGGCCGCTGGATTGGCCAGTGTGCCATTCACCACCACCTGCACCAGCGTGTAAATCACGCCGACGCCGCCGATTCCCACGAGCAGCGCCACGGGCACGTCCTTTTTCGGATCCTTCATCTCGCCCGTGGCGAAAAGCACCGCCTCGAATCCGCCGTACGCATAGACGAGCGCCAGCACGGCTTCCAGCCAATCCCGAGCGCCAATGGTGTGCCCAATCGGGGCGCTCGCCAGTTCGCCGTGGATCGTCAGCCAGCCAATGCCCGCTCCCACAAAGGCCAGCAGCAGCAGCACCTTGGTCGCCGTGAAGACATCGCTCATCCGCGTGCCGGATTTCACCCCCGCGTAGTTCACCGCCGCCAGTACTGCGATCAGCGCGGTCAGAATCACCGCGCGATAGACGGGTCGCGTCGCTTCGGGAAACACCTGCGCCAAATAGGTCGTAAAGAGATTCGCCGTGCCCGAGCCCGCGGCGATACGCGAGAGCCACGTCATCCAAGCAATCTCAATTCCCCAGAATCTCCCCAGCGTCTCTCGCGTGTACAAATAGACGCCGCCGGTTTCCTGAAATTGCGAAGCGACCTCGCCAAGGCACAGCGCAACAACCAGAATGCCGGCGCCAGCGGCCAGATACGCCCACGGCGCGAGGTTTCCCAGCCGTGCGGCCACTACCGATGGCAATCCAAAAATCCCGCTCCCGATGATCGAGTTGATCATCAGTGCCGTCAGGCTCCATCGTCCGATCGTGCGCACCAGTTCCGCGCGGCTCGCTTCGGCTCGGGTGTTTAGCGGCCCGCTCACAAACGGTCTGGTCAGTAAGGCGCCGTGGGGACCGGCGCTGCTTTCATCTTCGCGATTTGGCTCAGCACATCTGGTTTTCCACTGATGGCTTCGAGGTGCGGATACCGCTCTCCGCCGTGGTAATCCACGGAAAGCGTCTCGAAATAACCCTGATTTTCCACCAGCAGCTCCATGCCGCCTTTGCCGTCCTTGCCGCGCTGAATCGCTTCATGCAGCACGTCCGGCGACCAGCGCTGTCCGTTCACGGCAACAAGGCGCATGCCGGGAGCGAGTCCCGCTTTCGCCGCCGGCGACCCGAGAATCACGTCTCCAATCTCGCCGCCGTCTTCTCCGCCGGGATCGCGGACGATAAATCCCAGCGAAAACTGCACGTCGGTCACGTGTTTCACGTCGTCGTCCGCGCGCATGTGTTCGTTCGGCGTTTCATTGAAAATCAATTTCCATCCGCTGTTCTCGATGCCCTTTAGCGGTGCGCCGGTTCCATGCGAATGCAGCCGCTCCGTAAAAAATCCGCGCCAGTCGTACGGGGTAACGCCGTTTAGCGCGTTCAACAAGTCCTCAAACGTGTACGGCACGATTTTCGGCCCGGTGCTTGGCGCTCCTTCGAACACTCTGCAGAAGTCATCCAGCGATTTTTGTCCATTCGTCCGCTCCCGGATGATCGTATCCGCCTCGAGCCAAATCAAGGTTCCTTCGTCATAGTAATCCACCGAACGCCGCCAGTTGTCGTATTGCTCCGGCGCACCATACAGAAGCTGCGCCGCGACCGCTGTATCCTCCAGGTCACGCCACGCGCGCCCTGGCCGCTCGTTCAGATATGCCGCTACCCATGCCAGGTCTTCACGCAACTTCTCCGGAGTCCAGCTTCCTATGCGCGCCGAAAGCATCGTACCCCAGTACTGCGTCATGCCTTCATAGACCCACAGCAGCTCCCCCTTCATCGGCTCCTGGTAGTTCGGCGTCGCGAGTCCCGCGGGCCGCTTGTACTTGCCATTCCACGAATGCGTGAACTCGTGCGGCAGGAGGTCGGTCATATCCTCCGCGATATCCGGATCGGAAAACACCTTCGCGGGCACGCGGTCGTCGCTCGATTCGTGATGCTCCACTCCGTCCACTTCCACGTTGTCGCTGACGGTCAGCAAAAAGTCGTACCGCCGATAGTGCCGCGCGCCGAAAAGCGCTCCCGTTTCCGCGACGAGCTGCCGCCAGTGCTGTACCACGTCGGCGGGCACGTGCAGTGCGATCTCGTTGTCTCCCGCAATGTGCACGTGATGCTGCGGTGTTTGCCCGGGCGAAAGATCAATCGTGCGCATATGCGCGCCGGTGAGCACCGGGGAATCCACGAGCGTCGTGAGACTCGCGGGCTGAAACTCGATTCGCGCGCCGGTCGCGCTTGCCACCGGCAACGCCGTCCCGAATTTCCATCCTTCGGGGATTTGCAGTGTTGCCGTGTACATCAGCTCGTCGCTCTTCGCGTTCTGCGGATACAGGAGCACCATGTACCAGTTCAGAATGGCAAGTTGGGAGGTCGCCGACGGCTTTTCCCGTCCGGGAGTCACGCCGGCCGGCGAAATGTAATCGAGAGCAACTTCGAGTTCGTTTGCTCCGGGCGGCACGTCGCAATGCAGCGCGTACATGTCCACGTCGTCGCGGCGCCAGCGGATGTCCTTGCCCCCGGCGCGGAATTTCAGCCCTGTCAGATCCGCCACGGGTCCGTTCGGCGCGTGCTCGCCGGGAATCCACTTCGGATAGACGAGGGTGACGGGGCCGGGCGTGACCGGCAATGTGACTCTCGCGTGAAACCTGTGCTTCGGGGCTTCGCGCAAGTCCACTTCCAGCTTTACCGGACCTTTTGCGATTTCGGCATGGACGCCCTCGGGCAGGCCCGCGAGAGCGGCGGCCGCCAGCACCGCCGTTCGAACGCAGCGCAAGCTCATCATGAATGCGACTCCTCTGAACGGCGCCAGCCTATCACACAATACGCGCCACGCCGCTGACGAGCCGCATTCGGAAGGCGCCGGAAAATCAGCTGCTGGCGCCGGACATGATGAACATCGGCTTGTTCTCGAAGCTCGAAAACTGCGGTCGCAGCCGCTCGGTATTGTAGTGTTCCTTCACGTTGACCACTTTTTTTGTGGCCGTCACCGTTTCAAGCGGAACGTCGGCGTAGTGCCCGTTCTGCAGCACCACGAGCCGCCCGCTCTCGCCACGAAGCAGCAAATCCATGGCGACGTTGCCGTAAGCCATCGGAGCGATGGAGTCAATCGCGTCGGGATCTCCGCACCGCACGAGGTAGCCGAGCTTCTGGCTGATCACTTCGATTCTTTTGCCGTTGTTGAATTTCGCGGAGAGCTCCTTCACCCGTTCCGCGACGAGTTCCCCGATGCCGCCGAGTTTGCGGTGTCCGAACGCGTCCGCTTCGCTGCCCTCGAACATCATTTCGCCGCCTTCGAACATCGCGCCTTCCGAAACGAGCACGATTGAATAGCGGCTCGGATTCTTGCGGCGGTCCGCTACCAGCAATTCGGTGAGCCGCTCGACATTGAATTTGTACTCTGGAATGACACAGCGGTTCGCTGCTCCCGCCATGGTCGGCAACATGGCGGTAAACCCGGCGTAGCGGCCGAAGACCTCGAGCACCATGAACCGCTCGTGCGAACCGGCGGATGTCCGCAGGCTGTTCACCATCTGAATCGTCCGCGTGACGCAAGTGCTGAAGCCAATGCAGTAGTCGGTGCCCGGCACGTCGTTGTCCATGGTTTTCGGAATTCCGATGACCTTGAAGCCTTCCTTGTGCAGGCGAACGCCATAACTCAGCGTGTCGTCTCCGCCAATCGGAATCAGCGTATCAACGCCGAGCCACTCGAGATTCTTCAGGACTTCGGGTGTGAGGTCATTCGTCTCGGCGTTGAATTTTTCGCGAAGATGCGCCGGGACGCTGCTTTTCGAAACGCGGCCCGGATTCGTGCGCGACGAGTGCAGGAACGTCCCGCCGGTGCGGCCAGCCCGGTCGGCAATTTCCATGGTGAGGACCTGGAAATTGTCCGAGTTGTCGTAGTCCTTCTCGCGAACCGTTTCGACCAGGCCGGCCCAGCCGTGACGAATGCCGACGACCTGATAGCCTTCGTGGAGCGCGCGAAACACGACGGCGCGGATCGCGGGGTTCAGTCCGGGGACATCGCCTCCGCCGGTCAATATGCCAATCACACCTTTCTTGCCGCTGAATTGTGCCATAGTGCTGCCTTTCGGAAGATAGCGAACCTCAAATTATCCATGCAGAGCACAGAATACGGAAGCGCGAGGAGCATTGATTTGGCTGAACGCGCAAATCGAAGATTTTCATAAGCTGCGCCATGGCATTCGAAGGCGCACCGGCTGTTACGAGAATCTTCGCGCGGCACGCGCCGGCGGCAAATGTTTATCACCGGAGTTCCGGGTCCTGCTGCGGACTAGAACTGAACGTCGCTGGCGTCAGGCCGGGGATTCCAGAAATCGAGCCGGGTCGTTTGGTTCATGAGCGCCTCATGGTGAAGGGCCTATTGCCCGCCGATCTACGAATGGGAATGCGCTGCTTCCAGGAATAGCAGCCGTGCGAGACCGGTTTTCACTACCGGGGTGGTAGACTCAAAGTAGACTCAAAATAGAAGCTTTTTGGCGAGGAGAACATGTTTCCTACGGATGTAGTGATTGTGGCGGGAGCGCGCACGCCGATGGCGCGTTATACGGGAGTCTTTTCCGAGGTGAGCGCGATTGACTTGGGAGCGCATGCCGCAAAAGAGGCGATCCGGCGGTCGGGAGCGGACCCAGCGGACTTTGATCATGTGATTTTCGGCAACGTGATGCAGACGAGCGCGGACGCCTTGTATGGCGCGCGGCACGTGGGCTTGAAAGCGGGGCTGAAAATCGAGACGCCGGCGGTGACGGTAAACCGCCTGTGCGGGTCGGGTATCGAGGCGATTGCGCAGGCAGCGCAGCGGCTGCTGCTTGGCGAAGCTCAGATGGTGCTGGCGGGCGGGATGGAAAACATGACGCAGGCACCCTTTGTGATTCGCGGGGCGCGGAATGGACTGAAGCTGGGCGGAGGCGCGCTCGAGGATTCGCTCATGGCTGGGCTGATGGATTCTTATTGCGGGTTGCCGATGGCGCTGACGGCGGAGAAACTGGCCGAGCAGGAAGGCATCACGCGAAAGGATGCGGACGCTTACGCGCTACGCAGCCAGCAAGCGGCGGACGCGGCGTACAAGGCGTGCCGGATACGCGAGGAACTTGTGCCGGTAGAAGTGAAGCAAGGGAAAAAAACGATTGTGGTTTCCGAAGACGACCACCGCCGGCCGGATACGACGATGGAGATTCTGGAAAAGCTGCCGCCTTCCTTCAAGAAGGATGGGATTGTAACGGCGGGGAATGCCAGCGGAATCGTGGATGGCGCCGCAGCGGTAGTGGTGACGCGGGAAAAGACGGCGCGGGAACGTGGGTTGAAGGCGATGGGGCGCATTCTTTCCTGGGCGGTGGCGGGAGTGGACCCGAGCATTATGGGAATCGGTCCGGTGCCGTCATCGCGGAAGGCCCTGCAGCTTGCAGGACTGAAGCTCGAGCAGATGGACCGGGTAGAAGTAAACGAGGCATTTGCCGCGCAGTATCTGGCGGTGGAGAAGGTGCTGGGGCTGAACCGCGACAAAACGAATGTGAATGGCGGGGCGATCGCGCTGGGGCATCCGCTGGGGGCAACCGGGACGCGTCTGGTGATTACGATTTTGAATGAATTGCGGCGGAATGGCTTGCGGTACGGGCTCGCGACGGCGTGCATCGGCGGTGGTCAGGGGATAGCAATGATTGTGGAAGCGCTGGCGAATTGAGTTGAGAAGCCGCTCTTGTTCCGGGTCTATTGTTTGGAGGCCTCGCGCACGGCGAGCCGGCGGACCACACCGGAAATGCTGCGGCAAACCGAGCAATCAGCTCACGGAAGCGCGGGATGCAGAGGCCCGATCGCCGTGGACCCTGGAGACGCGCGCCCGCCGAGACATGAGTGACGGCAAAGAAGACGAGGGATTCTGCTAGACTCTCAGAGCCGGGCCGAAGGGGTTCGACCAGGTCTCAACGAGGAAAACATGGCGATTCAGAAGGTGGGAGTGGTGGGGTGTGGGTTGATGGGCTCGGGGATCGCGCAGACCTGCGCGGCGGCGGGTTTCCCGACGGTAGTTCGGGAGGTAAGCCAGGAGCTGATCGACAAGGGATTCAAGGGAATTGAGAAGAACCTGGCGCGGCTGGCGGAAAAGGGGACCATCACGGCGGCGGCGCAGGAGGAGATTCGCGGACGGCTGAAGGGGACAACAAAGCTTGATGACCTGAAGGATTGCGATCTGGTCATCGAGGCGATCATCGAGCAGTTGCCGGCCAAGCGCGAGCTCTTTTCAGCGCTGGATGGGCTGTGCCCGGCGGCGACGATTTTCGCCAGCAACACCTCTTCCCTGACGATCACGGAAATCGCGACGGCGACGAAGCGGCCGCAGCGGTTCGTTGGACTGCACTTTTTCAATCCCGTTCCGGTGATGAAACTGGTGGAAGTGGTTCGAACGATCGCGACGGATCCGGGTGTGTATGAGGAAGCGGTGGCGTTTGGCGCGAAGCTCGGGAAGACGCCGGTGCGGGCCCACGACAGCACGGGGTTCATCGTGAACCGGCTGCTCGTGCCGTATCTGCTGGATGCGATTCGGGCGCTCGAGGAAGGCGTCGGCTCGATTGTCGATATCGATAATTCCATGAAGCTCGGATGCGGCTATCCCATGGGGCCTTTCACGCTGCTGGATTTCGTGGGGCTGGATACGACGTACTACATCTCGCAGATTATGTTCGACGAATTCAAGGAACGCCGCTTTGCTTCGCCGCCGCTTTTGAAGCGTATGGTGCTCGCCGGCTGGAACGGGCGAAAGGCAGGACGCGGATTTTACGATTACAGCGATCCCGCAAATCCGAAGCCCATGAAATTCTAGACCGCGCGCAAGCCGGCGCAAAGAAGGCGCAGAGAGAGAAGAGGAACAAGAATGGGCTACGAAAATATTCTCTATGAAAAGAAAGACGGCATCGCGTACATCACGTTCAACCGGCCAAAGGTGCTGAACGCGCTGAACCGGCAAACCATCGAGGAGCTGAGAAGCGCGCTGCTGGACGCGCGCGAAGATAGCAAGGTACGCGTGCTGATTCTCACCGGCGCAGGGGAAAAGTCCTTCGTGGCGGGCGCGGACATCAGCGAGCTGGCGAAGCAAACACCCGTGGACGGCAAGGAGTTTTCGCTGTACGGGCAAAGCGTGATGCACTTGCTCGAAACCATGGGCAAGCCTTCCATTTGCGCGATCAACGGCTTTGCCCTGGGCGGCGGCTGCGAGCTGGCGATGTGCTGCTCGATCCGGCTGGCAAGCAAAACAGCAAAGCTTGGCCAGCCAGAGGTCAAGCTGGGGATCCTGCCCGGATATGGCGGATCGCAGCGGCTCACGCGGCTTTGCGGAAAAGGCGTGGCGCATGAGCTGTGCCTGACCGGGGAAATGATCAGCGCGGAAGAGGCCCAGCGGATCGGGCTGGTGAATCATGTTTGCGAGCCGGCGGAGCTGATGCCCGCGGCGGAAGCGATGGCGAAAAAGATCATTGCAAATGCTCCGCTGGCGGTGCGGTACTGCATGGAGGCCATTGAGCGCGGCGCGGAGATGCCGCAGGAAGAAGGGCTGTACCTGGAAGCGACGTTGTTCGGCCTGTGCTGTGCAACGGAGGACATGCGCGAGGGGACGAGGGCGTTCTTGGAGAAGCGGACGACGCAGTTCCGGGGAAAGTAAGCCGAGTGGCGCGGACGGCATGGCAACGAAGATCGAATTCACGAGCACGGAAGGCGGAAGCGGGGCGGGCGGATCCAAGCGCCGGCGGGATGCAGAACCCGTTCGGCGGATCGCGGGGGAGCTGAACGCGGCGGGCCTGCGCTTCGGAATCATCGTGAGCCGGTTCAACAGCTTCATCACGGAGCGGCTGCGCGCGGCGGCACTGGATGCGCTGGAGCGGGCAGGTGCGGAAAACAAGGACACTGAGGTGATTCACGTGCCTGGAGCCTTTGAATTGCCGCTTGCCGCGAAGAAGCTGGCCGCGAGCGGCAGATACGACGCACTGATTGCGATCGGTTGCGTGCTGCGGGGAGAGACCTCGCATTACGATTATGTCTGCTCGGAAACCGCGCGAGGACTGCAACTCGCGCAGATGGATACGGGCGTTCCGGTGATTTTTTGCGTGCTGACATGCGACACGCTGGAACAAGCCATTGACCGCGCGGGGCTGAAGGGCGGCAACAAGGGATTCGAGGCGGGGCTGGCGGCAATCGAGATGGCGCGGCTTTCGCGAAAGCTGCGCGGCGCCGAGCCGGGCGCTGCGAAAGCAGGCGGAAGCAAATCCACGAACGGAAAAGTCCGGCGTAAGTAACGTGTCCCTGCGAACAAAAGGCCGAGAGTACGCGATGCAGATGCTGTTCCAGTGGGAGATCAGCCAGCAGGACTTTGCGAAGCTCGAAAGCAAATTCTGGAAGAGCGCGAAGGCGGCGGACCAAACGCGACGCTTTGCCAATGCGCTCTTCGAGGGGGCGGCAAACGAAGCCGCGGCGCTCGACGAGATCATCGCGAAGCACGCGCAAAACTGGCGGCTTGAGCGCATCTCGGCAATTGACCGCGCGATATTGCGGCTGGCGATTCACGAATTGCGGGGCAAGGGCACCCCGCCGCGGGTAGTGCTGAATGAGGCCATCGAAATGGCCAAGAAATTTTCCTCGGAGGAGTCCGGGGCTTTTGTGAACGGAATCCTCGATTCCATTCTGAAATCGCTGTAAAGAGCGGAGCCAAAGGCCTGCCTGGGGCGCCACGGCGCGTCCTGTGGCGCGTGCCGGCAAATTTGTGGTCAGATCGTTATAGTGCCCTCGAAAACGCGGACGGCGGCGCCGCTGACGCGCGGAATCAGCTTTTTGCCGGATTGCGTGACTTCCACTTCAATGTGACTCGGCCGGCCCATCTCGTGTCCCTGAAGAAGGCTGAGCGTATGGCCGGGCGAGAGCTTGCCGTGGCGAACAAGGTAGGCTCCGAGGGAGCTGGCAGCCGAACCGGTGGCGGGGTCTTCATGGATTTCCCAGGGCAGCATGCCGCGGGCAAAACCTTTGCCATTTCCACTGAGGGCAAAGCAATAGGCCATGGTGGCGGCTTTGCCCAAGAGCTTGCGGAGGTCGAACATGTTCATGGCGATTTTGCCGAGCGCGGTGCGATTGCGGAGCGGAACCATGAGATTGAAAATGCCGGTCGAGACGTTTTCCGGATCGAGATGCGGATCGAAATCGGAGAGGGAAAGGCCCAGCGCCTTGGCGAGCGCGGCTTTCTTAAACTTGATGGGGCGGAAGACGGCTTCGGTTTGCGTCATGGTAACGCGCTGCGGGCGGCCGTCCTTGAAGCGGATCTCGACCGGCAGGACGCCGGCGCCAGTCTGCTGCATGACGTGAACCCCGCCTTCCTGAGCAGGCACGACGCCGAGGCTGGCCAGCAGAAACCATGTGCCAATGACCGGGTGGCCGGCCAGCTTCAACTCTTCCTGAGTGGTGAAAATGCGGAGGCGGGCCAGAGCGGCTTCGTCCGTGGGTTTCTGGACGAATACCGTTTCGGCGAGATTCATCTCGCGGGCGATGGCCTGCATCTGCTCCGTGGAAAGGCAATCGCCATCGGTAAAGACAGCGAGCGGATTGCCCTCAAAGCGGGTGTTGGTGAAAACGTCGAGCGTGTAGAAGCGATGTTCCATGGAGGCAGCGCGCCAGGGACGAGCGGCTCAGATGCGCTCGAGCTCAGCGACGGTCCTTTCGTTGGTGAGGTTACCCGTGTTCAAAGCGGATTTCGGTTCGAGGAGGAGCACGTGGGTTTCCTCGTCGCTGACGGGGCAGTGCTCGGCGCCACGCGGGACGATAATGAACTCGCCGGCACGCACAAGCTCTTCGCGATCGCGAAACCTCATGCGCAGAGCGCCTTTGATGACGAGAAAGAGTTCGTCCTCGAAGTCGTGGTGATGCCAGACAAATTCGCCCTTGAGCTTGACCGCTTTGACGCAGAAGTCATTCACTTCGCCGAGAATTTTGGGATTCCAGTGATCGGAGAAGCTGGCGAATTTCTGATCGAGATTGACGGTGTTCATGGTCGCGGGCCTCAGAGCTTGTGAACGAGTTCAGTGACGGCGGCAAGAACGCGGCGCGTGGTTTCCGGACGATTCGTCTCGGAATAGACGCGCAGGACATTTTCCGTGCCGGATGCGCGCACCATGACCCAGCCGGCCTCATCGAGGTAGACCTTGATGCCGTCCATGTTTTCGCGGCGCACAATGGCAAAATCGAGCAAGCGGGTGAGCTTGCCGTCGGAGAAATGCTCGATGGCGTTTTTCTTCTGCGCGGCGGTCACTTCCAGGTCCACGCGGCCGTAATGATATTCACCAAATTCCGCATGCAGCGCCCCGAGCAGTTCGCCGAGCGACTTGCCGTGCCAAGCCATCAGTTCGGCGAGAAAAAGCGCGGAGACCGTGGCGTCGCGCTCCGGCAGGTAGAGGCTGGTGCCGATGCCGCCGCTTTCTTCGCCGCCAAGCAAGACATTTTGCTCGAGCATCAGCTCGCAGATGTATTTGAAGCCGATCGGCACCTCGTGGAGTTTGCGGCCAAGCTTGGCCGCGAGCTTGTCAATGAGCTTGGTGACGGAGAAGGTTTTGGCGATATCGCCGGACAGGTTACGCGTTCCGGCTAGGTGCCAAACGAGGAGCGCGAAAATCTGGTGCGGATTGATGAAGGCGCCGGTGCGGTCCATGGCGCCGATACGATCGGCATCGCCATCGGCGCAGAAGCCGGCGTCGTATTCTCCGGCCAGGACGGCCTGGCGCAATGGCTCGATGTGCGGCTCGATTGGCTCGGGGTGCGCGCCGCCAAAGAGCGGGTCGCGCGTGCCGCGGATTTCGTCGCAATGCACGCCGTTGCGCGTGAAGAGCTCTTTCAGGAGGCCGGCGCCGGAGCCGTGCATGGGGTCGGCGACGAAACGGAACTTGCCTGCGCGCAGGCGTTCCCAGTCGATCAGTTTTTCGATGGTGTCGAGGTAGGGAGCGCGGGGCTCGAAGGCATGAATCAGATCACGGCGCGGCGGGAGGGGTCGCGCGGCGTCCGATTGCACGACGGCAAGTTCCTTTTCGATTTGCGCCACGATGGAGGGAAGCGCGCTGCTGCCATAGCTGGCCTTGTACTTGATGCCGTTCCAGCGATAGGGATTGTGGCTGGCGGTGACGACAATGCCGCCGGCGGCTCCGCGCTGGCGCACGAGCAGACTGATCGCCGGAGTTGGGCAAGGCTTATCCGCAAGCCAGACGGGCGTTCCCGTCGAACTAATCGTTTCCGCTACGGCTGCGGCCACCGCATCCGATGCGAAGCGATGATCATAGCCGACCAGCACACCTTTCCGCGGATCTTCGCCGCGAACGACGTAGCGCGCGATAGCCTGCGCGACAAGGCGGGCGTTGGCGAAGGTGAAGTCTTCGCCGATGATGCCGCGCCAGCCGTCGGTGCCGAATTTGATCGGATGATGCATTTGGGTCATGCGTTCGCGAACCAGTATAAGCGAGGAGTTTTGCGGGCGAAAACAGCCGGATTGGCAGGTGGTGCGGCTCGTGGGCCTGCTCCAAAGCCCTTTCAGCGGGCTTTCTTCGCCGCGTTCTGGGCCAGCCGGGCTTTGACGATTTTTTTGATGAGACTGGCGGGCATCGGCTTGTCGAGCGGGAAGCTCAGCGTGCCCTTTGCGGTCCGGTAGGGCTTTAGCTCGTCTCGAAACGAGTCGAGGACCGAGCTGCCCATGGGAAAGAAACTGCAGTGATTTTTGAAGGCTGCGTAGCCGACAAGTGCACCGTTCCAACGGAACGCGGGTATGCCGTAACTGATGGCTTCCGTGGCGTCGCGCGGCACAATCGAGCGGATCGTGGCACGAATTTTCTTGAGCGTCGCCCGGCCTGGTTCAGGCACCCGGGCGATGTAACGTCCGACGTCGCTCGGACCGGTAGCTCGCTTGGCGGAGGAGGCGGAGGTCTTTTGCATGCGGAAAGCACGAGTGTAGCACGCGCGTCGCGTCATGGCAGTGCCGTCCTCGCGCTGGGGTAAAGCCGGAATCGGTTAGACCAGGAAGCGGCCGGGATTCAGAGTTCGCGCGGGGTCGAAGCGCTGGCGCAGGGCGCGCATCAGCGAAAGTGAGCCGGGCGGCGTCCCCCATGGGTCAAAGGGGGGCAAATCCGCCGGGTGATCAGCGAGGAACAGCGAGCCGGACGCCGCTTCCAATTGAGAGCGAAGGGCTTGCAGGGCGGAATGAATATGCTGTGGCGCCCCTTCGAGCAGCGTACAGCCAAGCCCGGTGGCCTGCATGACGGTATGCGCGCGCAGTTGCAGAGCCCGCGCCAGCGCAGCAATAGCGCCGGTGGTTTGCGCGACGCTGGTTGGCAGAAGCGAGATTTTCGCGATCGCGCAGGGAGCATCCTGCCTGCGGGCGGCCGCGTAAAGCTCCTGGCGCGCCTTCCAGACCGGGGGCTCGGTTCCGCTTATCGGAGCCGGGGCAATAAGAGACTTCAGTTGTGCTGCTTGAGCGGCAAGGCCGGCCTCCGTGCCTTCGAAAAGCACATCGATCTGCGGCTGCACTCCTTCCACAAAGCGGGCCTGCAGCGCGGTGTGAGCAAGCTTGGCATCCTGAATGGCCAATAAGAGCCGCTGGGCATCAGCGGGATCCTTTGCGAGGCACGTAAACGTGCGCGACTCGCGCGGCTGCGGATGCAGGCGAAACACCGCGCGCGTGATGACGCCGAGCGTGCCGAACGCGCCGGTCACCAGTTTGGGCAAGTCATAGCCCGCTACATTCTTCACCACTTTGCCGCCGCTGGAGGCCAGCGTGCCGTCGGGCAGCGCAATGGTGACGCCGATGATCAGGTCCCGCAGCGAACCAAAGCGGAGCCGGAGCGCGCCGGAGTCGTTAGCAGAAAGAATGCCTCCGACAGTCGCCGATTTCGGCCAGAGCACGTCAATGGCGAGCCGCTGGTTATGGACGGCAAGAGCTGCTTGCAGGCTGGCGATTGTCACTCCGGCTTCGACGGAAACGGTCAGGTCCGCCCACGGGTGCTCGATGACCTTATCGAGCCGGCGGGTGGAGAGGATCACATCCGCGCGCTCAGGCGGGTGACCCCAGCTCAACTTGGTGCCTCCGCCGCGCGGAATGACGGCAAGGCCGGCGCGATTCGCCTCCCGCAGGGCTGCCGCCAACTGAATTTCGCCGGCGGGTTCAAGGACAAGATGTGGCTGCTGCCCGGCCACGGTATCCCCGGACGCGGGGGTGCGAACGCCCTCATCGCCGAGCAGGGAGTGCCAGTTGGGTTCGTCCGGATGGGGCGAGGAGAGCACGCTCATGATTCGGATGGATACATTACACTGAAAAGGCGGTGCGAGAGAGCGCCAGATCAGAAACGCTCGGCGGCGCCAGAAAGCTCGGAGGGATGCGGTACGTATTCGCCGGGCTTTTCCCCGCAGAGGCGCGGCGTGGGAAAGATTTTGGTGGGATTTGCGAGCTGCAGCGGATCGAAAGCGCAGCGAACGCGCTGCATGGTAGCGAGATCCGGTTCGGCGAACATTTTGGACATATTGCGTTTTTTGTCCTCGCCAACGCCGTGCTCGCCGGTGATCGAGCCTCCCGCCGCGATGCACAAATCGAGAATGCTGGCCGAGAGCGCGTAGGCGGCTTGTTCCTGGCCTGGGATGCGGCGGTCGTAGAGCACAAGGGGATGCAGATTGCCGTCTCCCGCGTGAAATACATTGGCGACGCGCAAACCCGCTTGCTCGCTGAGCCGCGCAATCTCCGCGAGCACTTCCGGCAGCGCCGTCCTCGGGATCACGCCGTCTTGCACAATATAGTTCCGCGCAATGCGGCCCATGGCGGCGAAGGCAGCCTTGCGTCCCTTCCAAAAGAGCGCGCGCTCAAATTCAGATTGCGCCAGGCGGATTTCCGTGGCGCCATGCGCGCGGCAGATCTCGTCAACGTGCCGCATCAAGAACTCGACTTCCGCGAGCGGGCCGTCGAGTTCCACGAGCAGCAGCCCGCCGCAGATTGGATAATTCGCGTGTACCACGGACTCGGCAGCCTGGATCGCCAATGGGTCCATCATCTCGATGGCTGCCGGAAGCATCCCCGCGGCGATGATGCCGCTGACGGCAGCACCGGCTTCGTTGGTGGAAGGAAAGGCCGCGAGGAGGACGCGCACGCACTCCGGACGCTTGACCAACCGGAGAATCATTTTCGTCGCGATGCCGAGCGTGCCTTCCGAGCCGACAAAAACTCCGCAGAGATCGTAACCGGGTGAATCGAGGGTCTTGCCGCCAAGACAAACCAGTTCACCATCCGGCAAGACTACCTCGAGGCCGAGAATGTGCGTCGTCGTGAAGCCATACTTCAGGCAGTGCGCGCCGCCGGAATTTTCCGCTACGTTGCCGCCAATGGTACAGACCGATTGCGAGGACGGGTCTGGGGCGTAGAAATATTCCTGCGCGGCGACACGGTTCGTCACTTCCAGATTGATGACTCCGGGCTCGACGACGGCGCGCGCGTTGGGCACGTCGATTTCGAGGATGCGGTTCATCCGCGAAAGCGCGATGACGATGCCGCCTTCGACCGGCAATGCGCCGCCGCTCAGCCCTGTGCCGGAGCCGCGCGCCACAAAGGGGATCTTTTCGCGATGGCAAATTCGCACGATGCCCTGCACTTCCTCCGTCGAGGCCGGCAAGACCACTGCGCCGGGCTGCGCGCGGAAGTACGTGAGCGCGTCGCATTCGTATGTGCGGAGTTCCTCGGGAGCGGAGACAACAGCGCGCGCGCCCACGATCGAGCGAAATTCGTCAAGGATGGCGGCAGGGAATGGCATTTCTCTTCCCGGCTCGGTCTCCTCCCTCATCTCAGCATCGCAAATTCTCGCGATGAAAAGCGGAGCGGAAGCAGAATCAAGCCGTCAAGGTCAGGAGCGGCGGTCTGCCTGAGATCCATGGAAGGCTCAGGGAGTAACGGTCACCGGCACGCCTGAGTATTGCACGATTTTATCCGGGGAGGCGGTCAACTCGCCGCCAAGGCCGTGATTCTCGCGCACGAAAACAATATGGAACGTGCGGTTCGCCAGCATTCCCGGAAATTGCCCGGCACGCTCGCCGATGGTCAGCGTGTGTTTCGCGTCGTCCCAATGCAGCGAAATGGTCGAGTACACGCCCTTTTCGTAGTCGTAGGTATCGTTCTCGTCCTCATAGAGAGTGAAGTCGCCGTCCGCGCCGGGATAAACCCGCAGCTCGACGGGGTCCGCATTCTTCTCGGCCGCGAACTCGAGGTCGGGCCCGAGCGGCAAGATGGATCCAGCGCGGACAAAGAGCGGCATGCGGTCCAGAGGCGCCGGCGTGTCCACGGCCGTGCCACCTTCCTGCGGCGTGCCCGTCCAGAAGCCGTACCATTTTGTCCGGGGCAGATAGAGATGCCGGCGATCGGCGCCAGGCTCCGTCACCGGCGCGACAAGAATCGCCGGACCGAAGAGGTACTCGTCGCCGGTGTTTTGCGCTCGAACGTCGGTGCGGAAATCCATCACGAGCGGCCGCATCAGCGTGTACCCTTCGCGGGTAACCCGCCAGGCTGTGGAATAAATGTACGGCATGAGCCGGTAGCGCAAGCGGTCGTACGCCGTCAAAATCCGCTGGGCGTCCGGCCCATACGACCAGATTTCATTTTGGTTGGTTGTGCGCGTTCCGTGCGCGCGGAAAATGGGGCAAAACGCGCCAAACTCGAACCAGCGCACGTACAGCTCGCGGTACGCCGGATCATCCGGGTTCGCCGAAACGAAGCCGCCGATGTCGGTCGTCCAGTAAGGCAGGCCGGAAACGGAAAGGTTCAGTCCCGCCGGAATCTGCCGGCGGAACGTCTCCCAATTGGGGTCCACGTCGCCCGACCAGACGGCCGCCGCGTTGCGCTGTGAGCCGGCATAACCCGAGCGCGAGAGAATGAATACGCGCTTCTGGTCCGAGGCCTGGCGCTGGCCCTCATACACGGCCGTCGTCGTCATAAGCGGAAACTCATTGGCATAGCGAGCGCCATTGCCGAGAGCGGTTTTGTTCGTCACCAGAATATTCGTCTCGCGCGCCTCGGTTTCGGGCTCCGTCGTGTCGAGCCACCAGGCATCCACGCCGATCTTGAAAAGCGCGTCGTCCATCAGCTTCCAGTAGTACTTGCGCGCCGCTGGATTAAAGGCATCGTAGAGCGCCTGCCCGGCGGGATGAAAGCTTGGCGCGATTGTCCTGGCGATGAAGAACCCGCGCCTTTCCATCTCGCCGTAGACAGGCGAACCCGGCCGGAAATAGGGCCACACCGACACCATGAAGTGGACGTTGCTCTTGTGCAGGTCTTCGATCATGCCCTTGGGGTCCGGATAGTTCTTGTTCCACACCGGCTCGCCCATGGTGTTCCACCAGAACCAGTCCTGCACGATGTTGTCCAGCGGGATGTGCAGCTCGCGGTATTTCCTGGCAATCGCCAGCAATTCCTGCTGCGAGTCGTAGCGGTTCTTGCATTGCCAGTAGCCGTAGGCCCACTTACCGAAAAGCGGGGCCGCGCCGGTCAGCTCACGGTAAGCCGCGATGATCCGATCGAACTCCGGCCCGTAAATGAAGTAATAGTCCATCTCGTCAGCGACTTCCGAACTGAGATAGAACGCGTGCACAAAGCGGTTATTGAAGCGGCTGCGCGAGCCGTTGTTCCAGAAGATGCCGTAGCCGTTGCTCGAGAGCAGGAACGGCACGGAAATGTTTGTGTTGTCCTGCGAGAGGTCTACGGCCTCGCCGCGATAGTTCCAGACGCCGGCCTGATGCTGCCCCAACCCGTAAAACGCCTCCTGCGTGGCCCACATGTTAACGAAGCGTTCGGGATGCAAGGTCTTCTCGCCGTTCACTTCCGCCGGGGTCAGCGTGCGGCTGGATTCCTCCGCGATCAGCTGATCGTCCGCGGTTCGGAACGCCAGCGACCCATCTTCGCGCTTCACCACGATCTTCAGCTTCGCCGTTGCCAGCGTGATCGTTTTTGCGTCTCGCGTATCCAGGTCGAAGCTCGTTTTCGGCCAGGCCGTTTTCACAACCAGAAAATCCGGGTGCCGCGCCGGATTCGCTTCGAGCGAATAACGCACCCGGATCATGGACTCGGTGCACACTTCGAGGCGCAGAAAACCCTTTTGGAGCGCCAGCAGCGCGCCGTCCGGCCGCACTTCAGCGCCGGTAACGGGATTCAGCGGAATCCACTGAGCGCGCGCTTCAGGCGCAAAAGCCAAAATCGCGAGATATGCCAGAATAGCGAGCGGCGAGCGCGGCTGGCTTCGGGACAGCATGATCCTCCGGTCGGTTGCAAAAGTTGTCTGCAATATCGATTTTCCGCGAAGATGGTGCAACGGGCAGAGCGTCTTGTCAATCGAGGGGCGGAGCGAAGCCTTCAAATTGCTCCGCTAATTTTGAGCACGACGGCATGCTCGCTGGGTGGCTCCGCGGGAAGTTCCACGCGCAGTCCCGAGGCATCCTGCGTGAACTTGAGGCGGTCCCCATGCCCTAGAAGCGCCACATGGTCGATTTTGCCGACTCGATGCCCGCCACCTGGGCCGAGCGATGCAATGGTTGTGGTCCCTCCGGCGGGCCATCCCATAATCAGGGCGTAGAGCGTTTTGCCCTTGGTCGTGAATCGCACATCCGCCGCCGTCAAATCTTTCCGTTTGCTCTCGTTGAAGCTGACATCTCCCGAAGCGCCGGGCTTCTCGGTGGGACCTTCCCCGGAAACCCGCCAGGGCCGCGTGGCATAAATCGCTTCGCTGTTCACGCTCATCCATTTCGTAATCGAGTCCAAAATCTTCAGCTCCTCTGCATCCAGCATGCCGCTGTTCGGCAGGGGAAAGTTCAGCATCAGGTTCCCGTTGCGGCTGACGATGTCCGCAAGCAAGTCCACAATCATTTTCGGCGTTTTGTACTGAATGCCGCGCATGTAGTGCCAGTCGCCGATGCAGGTATCCGTCTGCCAGGGATTGGCCCAGATATCGGGCGTCACACCGCGTTCGCGGTCCAGCACGCAAGTTCCTGTGGCGCAATCCTCGACGCGCTTGCTTAAATAAACCGCTTCGGTTTGCCCGCCGCTTCTCTTCGCGCCCAGGTTGTAATGATGCGCCACGAGCCGCAACCCGTGTTCTTCAAAAGGCAGCGGGCCGTCGCTGTAAAGGTAGTCAGGCTCGTATTGGTCCAGCAAATCCTTGATCCGCAAAAACCAGTGGTGCTTCCATGATTCCGGGATGCCCGTCTCGTCCCAATCGAGCTTCTCCGTCAGGAGCTTCGGGTCCGTGTAGGTGTGATACAGCGAGCCCCACTTCGGGTCAGCTCCGTCGTAGGGCACTCCGGCCAGCGGACCATCCTTATCGCTCAGGTGGCTCGTGGCGAACCATTTGTAACTGATCCAGAGATGATCGCTGACGCCAAAGCGCAGGCCGTGCTTGCGCGCCGCATCGCGAAACGCGCCCACAATGTCGCGCTTCGGCCCCATGTTTACAGCGTTCCAGCGATTATGCTTCGAGTTCCAGAGATCGAAATTGTCGTGGTGCACGCCCATGCTCACGAAATATTTCGCGCCGGCTTTTTTGTAGAGGCCCAGCAAGTAGCCGGGATCGAACCGGTCGCCCTTCCACGTGGGAATCACATCTTTAAAACCGAATTTTGAAGGGTGTCCGTAGGTTTTCAGGTGGTAGTCGTACGTTTTGTCTCCCTGCATGTACATGCGCCGGGCATACCAGTCGCCAGCTTCCGGTGCCGATTGCGGCCCCCAGTGGGCCCAGATGCCAAACTTGGCGTCGCGAAACCACTCCGGCACCTGGTAGGCGCGCAGCGATTCTCGCGTGGGCGCGAAGGGGCCGGAAGCAATGGCCTCGTCGTCGCTATCATGCCGCCCCAGGCTTGGTGCTGGAAGCCGCAGCGCGGGCAAAGCTCCCGCAAGAAGGCCGATCGCCGTTCGCCGGTTCATTGTTCCTCCAAATTTGCCGCAGCTCCGGTGTGCTAGTTCGCCGAGGCGCCGCCTTGCGCCCCGAAGGCGGCACGCAACGCGGGATACAGGCGCCGGTAGATGCGATAGCCCTCGCGCATCGTCTCCGCATCACGCGGATCCGGCGAAACGCGCCGCGCCACCTGAATCACCGCGTCGCAAGCCTCATCCACCGAGTTCCAGCACTTGGCCCCGACTCCCGCCAGAATCGCCGCGCCATAGGCCGCGCCCTCCTCCGCGGCTACCAGCTCGACTTCGTGCGCGTAAACATCCGCTTGAATTTGCCGCCAGAGCGGCGACCGCGCGCCTCCGCCACCCAGCCGGATCCGCTCCACCGGCACGCGCAGTTCCTCGAAAATCGTGAACGTGTCCTGCAAGCTGTAGGCCACGCCTTCGAGAATCGCGCGAATCACATGCCCCCGCGTGTAGGAAGCTGCCAGCCCCACGAGCGCCGCTCGCGCATTCGGATCGCAATGGGGCGTCCGCTCCCCCATCAGGTAGGGCAGCCACATCGTTCCCTGCGAACCCGGCGGGATCGCCGCTGCTTCCTCCGCCAAGCGGTCGTAGGGATCTCGACCATCTTCCGCGCCCGCGCCAAACCGGTCGCGAAACCATCGCAGCGATAGCCCGGCGGCTTGAGTGACGCCCATGACGTGCCAGCGTCCGGGTATGGCGTGGCAAAACGTGTGGATTCGCCCCCGAGGATCGAGTACAGGCCGGTCCGTTGCCGCAAAGACCACGCCCGAGGTTCCAATGGTCGCGCTGACGGTTCCGGCGCGCGTAATGCCCATGCCCACGGCGCCCGCAGCCTGATCTCCCGCACCGGCCACCAGCGGGGTGCCCGCAGCGAGTCCTGTCGCCTCGGCGCCGGCTGCCGAAACCTTTCCGCAAACTTCCGGCGATTCAAAGAGCGCGGGCAAGAGCCGCTCGTCAATACACGTCTGCTTCAGCACTTCGGCCGACCAGCATCGCCTTGCCACATCGAGAAGCAGCGTGCCTGAAGCGTCCGCCATGTCGATGGCTCGTTCGCCGGAGAGCCGGAAGCGCACGTAGTCTTTCGGCAGCATCACATGCTTGACGCGCGCCCAGTTGCGGGGCTCGTTCTCTCGCACCCAGAGCAGCTTGGTCAGGGTGAAATTTGTAAGCGGAGGATTGCTGGTGAGTTGAATCAGCCGCTCGACGCCGATTCCGCGGCTCAGGTCTTGCGTTTGCTTTTCGGTCCGCTGGTCGCACCAGATCAGCGCCGGGCGCACGATCTGGTCATCCGCATCCAGCAGAACTGCTCCGTGCATCTGGCCGGAAAAGCCTATGCATGCGATGTCCTGCGCGCGAATCCCGGCATGGCGCAGCGCCTGGCGAACCGCAATTCCGCAAGCTCGCCACCAATCCTGCGGGTCCTGCTCGGCCCAGCCCGGCTGCGGCGAAGCGAACGCGGCGTGTTCTTCCGTTCCCGAAGCGCGGACCGCTCCCCGCCCATCGAGAACAACCGCGCGGGTCCCGCCGGTACCCACGTCAATTCCAAGATAAAAAATGGACGCCTCCCTGCCAATCCGCCTTTTGCCGGCCGGCGCACAGGGGGCCGGACCGGAACTCGTGCCGCCGATCCCGAACTAGTCCTGACCGTTGCCGGCGGCGCTCATCGCCAGCGGCACTCCGTCATCCGGCGCCATTTCCCTAGCCGCCTGCCGCAGAAAGTATTCCAGGTTGCCGCGCATCACCAGGTGAGGCGCCAGCGTCACTTGCGCGGAGGGACAGGTCCCTTTCACCAGGTACTCGTGCAAAACCCGGAACGCCATGCGACCCTGCATCAGCGGCCGCTGATAAATCGTCGCGAGCACCGTGCCGGACCGGATGTGCTCCACCAGCGCGGGAAAGAGATCGGTCGAAATAATCGTCAGTTTCGAGAGCATGCCCGCATCCCGCGCCGCATCCAGCACTGGAATCGAAGCCTCGGTCGTTATATAAATTCCCTGCAGGTCCGGATGTTCCCGGAAGAGAGCCCGGCATTTGTCATACGCCTCGGTCTCGACGTCGTGGTCTTCCACCTGAGCCACGAGTTGCATCGCGGGATAATAGGTCCGCAGAGCATCCGCGAACGCCTGGCACTTCTCCGCGTGCTCGGTGATTCGCGGATCGCTCAGCGTGGTGGCCACTTTGCCTTTTCCATTCAGCATCCGGCCAAGCAAGTCCGCCGCCAGCGCTCCGCTGCCCGCCGTGTCAATCGAAACCACCGCCAGCCGCCCAGCATCCGGGGCATCCGTGGCCACGCAGACTACCGGCACTTTCATTTTCGCGGCGCGCCGCATCGCCCCGCGCAAGCTTTGCGGATGGCTGGGGAACGCAATGATCCCATCCGCCTTGGCCTTCAGCGCCGCCTCGAAGGCTTCCCGTTCGCCCAAAGCCAGACGGGGAAACGTCCGGAAGTCCAGCTCGACGCTATCCAGCCCGAGTAGCTTCGCTTCCTGCTCGATTCCGGCGCGCACTTGATCCCAGAAGGACGTGGTGCCCTTGAGCGTGTTCACGGAAATGCGATAGTTGCGTTTGAGGGAGAGGTACCGCGCCGCAAGATTCGGCTTATACCCCATCGATTTTGCGAGTTGTAAGACCCGCGTCTTGGTGACGGGATTCACATCGCGGTGTCCATGCAGCGCCCGGTGAACCGTGCCGGTCGACACTCCCAGCGCGTCGGCGAGATCAAAAAGTGTTACTTTTCGGCTCATGTTCCCTAGCGGCACCGGAACAAGCTCGACTCGGCAAACCGGTTCTCCCGCGGTGAACACCACGCGAGGGTTCGCCCGCCTTTCGGCAATCCGTCTGATGGCTCAGCCCAGGCGCCGTTTCCTTGCGGCGTAACCGATTACGGAAAGGAGTTAACGCCTTTTTTCCGCCTTTGTCAAACGGGCCTGCCGTGCCCGGCCAAGCTTCGGCAACTGGCATCGAATCGAAGGGGGACGAACGAAGAAATTGCGAAGCGACGGCTCCTCAGGCCTGGAAATACCGCCACGGCTTGCTCTGCAAGCTGCGTATCGTGATCCGCTTTTCGCCTTTTTCGCCGCGCTTGGCGACCTCCAGCCGCAAATCCAGCAGCTTCTGGCCCGGCTTCAATTTGTATGATTTGATCAGCGCTTTCAGATCGGCACTCAGCATAGCGCGCTTGGCCGCGCCGAAGTCCTCGTACGTCTCCTCGGTGAAGCTCGACCGCAAAATTCCGCGGTCCAGGGTCACATAACGGGTCCTCACCAGGTAAACCGGCTTGGAAAGGTTCGGCATTGGCAGCGGATTCTATCATCCGCATGATCTGCGTGCCGCTTCTGTTCGTCAATCCTTCTCTGAGTTGTTAGCTGCGAACGTATTATTGGCAGCAATGCGCCGTTTGGCGCGAGCCGCTGCCTCTTGTGCTACTCTCCACGCGCACTGACGGAACCGGAAAGGACTTACCCGCATGCCAACCCTGGAGTTGCCCGGCATGACTTGCCTCGTCGAGGGGCCGCTCGCACGAATCACCCTTACTCGCCCTGGCGTCCTCAATGCGATGAATGCGGAATGGCCCCGGGAGATGCTCGCTGTCACCTCGATGCTCAGCCGCGAGAAGAGCGTCAGACTTGTCGTGATCTCCGGAGCTGGCCCCGCCTTTTGTACGGGCATGGACCTGAAAGCGCTCTCCAGCGGGGCCCTTTCCCGGCAATGGTTTCGCGACGCCGAACTGGCCTTCCGCGCGATTGAGCAGTTGGAACCCCTGGTGATCGCCGCCATCCACAAATACTGCATCGGGGGCGGCCTGCAAGTGGCGATGGCTGCCGACCTTCGCCTCGTCCGAGAGGACACGCAATTCGCGCTCACCGCGGTGAAGCAAGGCCTGGTTCCCGGCACCAGTGTTTTTCGGCTCGCGCGTTACGCCGGCCTCGGCAGCGCCAAGCGCATCGCTCTTACGGGCGAATTCTTCAGTGCGCAACAGGCGCAAGCGATGGGGTTGGCGGACTATCTGGTTGCCGAAGTCGCATTTGACCGCAAACTCGCCGAGCTGACCGAGGCTTGCCTGAAAATGACTTCCGAAGGCCAACGTCAGATCAAGCGCCTTCTCGGCCTGGCCTTCGACCTGAACTGGGACGAATTCCTCGAGGAATACGTGACCAGCCAAGATCGCGCGCTCGATTTGCGCGAGCACCAGACGCCGTGACCTTCTGCCCCTCGAAACACGAATGCGACTCTCCCCGCCCCTGAGGTTCACTGGCCGGGTGGCCAAGGCAAGCAGGCGCTTACGGAATCGCTGGATGCCGAGTCGCCTCGCAACGCCTCCGGAGCCACGCTCATGCATCGGCCGCCGCGCTCTGTGCTACTCTTTGCGCCTGCGAGGAGGCTTCTTGATGCGCCGCGCGATTATCGCTTCTATTGGTCTGGTTTGGCTCTCCGCAGTTGCGGTCACTGCGCAACAACATGCCGCGTCACCGAAGAAGATCGCGATTAAGGCAGGGCGCCTTATTGACGGCAAGAGCGACACGCCGGTTGCGAACGCGCTGATTCTCGTCGAAGGCGACAAAATCGTATCCGTAACGCCGGGCGGCGTCGCGCCCCCGGGCGTTGAAGTGATTGATCTGACAAACGCCACCGTGCTGCCGGGCCTTGCCGATACACACACGCACGTTCTCCTGCAAGGGGACGTCACGTCGGAAGACTATGACGCACAGCTGCTCAAGCAATCCATCCCCTACCGCGCCATTCTCGCCGCCCGCAACGCCCGCATTGCGCTCGGCCACGGCATCACCGCGATGCGCGATCTCGAAACCGAAGGGGCTATGTACGCGGACGTGGACGTGAAGACCGCCATTGCCCGCGGCGAAGTCCCCGGACCGCGTATGCAAGTCGCCACGCGTGCCATGACTCCCACAGGGATGTATCCGCTGCTCGGTTATTCCTGGGAAATCCAGGTCCCTGCCGGCGTTCAGTATGCCGACGGCGTCGAAGGCGTCCGCAAGGCCGTTCGTGAACAGGTGATGTATGGCGCGGACTGGATCAAGTATTACTCGGATCGCCGGTATTTTTTCGGCTCCGACGGCGTGTTGCACAGCATGGTCAACTACACGGACGAAGAGGCGAAGGCGATCGTGGATGAGGCGCATCGCCTAGGCAAGAAAGTCGCGGCGCACTGCATAGGGAGCGACGGTATCGCGGCTGCCCTGCGCGCCGGAGTCGATACTGTCGAACATGGCGACGGTCTTACCGACGCGCTTATGGAGGAAATGGCGCGCAAAGGTGTGTACTGGGTTCCCACGCTCACCGTGGGACTCTATGTGGCTCCGGGCCGCGGCGGCAATTGGCAGAGAATGGCCGATCTGCAGCGCGAGAACTTCGCGAAAGCCCTGAAAAAGGGCGTGAAGATTGCGATGGGCACCGACGCCGGCGGCTTTGATTGGCTCAAGGTCAATCAGATGAAGGAATTCGAGTACTACGTTCAGTACGGCATGACGCCCATGCAGTCCATCCGAACGGGCACAACCGTTGCCGCCGGCCTGCTCGGCTGGTCTGACAAAATGGGCTCCATCGAGGCCGGCAAGTGGGCGGACATCATCGCCGTAAGCGGCGATCCCCTTCGCGACATTACCGAACTCCAGCGCGTCAAGTTCGTCATGAAAGGCGGCGATGTTTACAAAAACGAAGTCCACTAAGGCGCGTTTCAGATAGAACGGTCATCGGAAGTGCAATCAAAGGGTGCAATCAGAACCTGACCCAGGCCTTCGCGCTAGAAAAATGCGGCGCCGCCATCCACATTAATGGCCTGGCCCGTAATGGCGCTCGATTTTTCCGAGCAGAGAAAAAGCGCTGCGTCGGCGATTTCCTCGGCGGTCTGGCCGCGGCCTTGCAGCAGCGTGTCCAGAAAACCCGAAAGCTGCTCTTCCCTGCCAACTCCCAAACGGGTGGCGAGTGCCGCTCCCAGCTCCTTGGACATTTCCGTTTCCGTCACCGGACCGGGGCACAGCGCGTTGACGCGCACACCTTTGCGCGCGCCTTCCGCGGCCGTCACCCGCGTCAGGCCCAGCAGGCCCGCCTTCGCCGCCGCATAGGCCGAGCCCCACGCAAACGCCGACTTCGCTGAAAGACTCGATATGTTCAGAATGACGCCGGAGCCGCGCACGTACATCTCCGGCAGGACCAGCTTGCTCAAGAGAAATGCGGCGCGCAGATGCACGTCAAGTACGCGTTCAAATTCTTCCACCGGATACTCCTCGACCGGAACCACCGGGCCGTAATGGCCCGCGTTGTTAACCAGGATCGTGACAGCGCCAAAAGCTTCTCGTGCCTGCGCCACGACTCGGCGGCAATCCGCTTCCCGAGCCAAATCGGCGGGTGCGTAAGCGGCGCGTCCCTTCGCCGCTTGGATCTCCCCCGCTACAGCCGCTATCTGCTGCGCGGTTCGCGCTGTGAGAAACACTGCGGCGCCTTCGCGCGCGAAGAGCCGCGCAATCGCCCGGCCGATGCCACGGCCGGAGCCGGTAATGAGCGCGGTCTGATTTTGCAGCAGCATCCGGTTGCTCAGGATAAGAGGGCCGCCCAGGAGGAAGCAAGTGCGGCCCGGCCGGTGGCCAGCCGCGAATTCCGGTAGCGCGGGGAGTTCCTTTGCGCCCATGCGTTTTAGCGTGAAGCCGGCGCACCTTATTTGCCGGTTTCCCATCTAATCAGGCAATCGGTGTGGTGTTTCTCAATTCCCGTTGCGCCCCAGGATCTTCGGCGGAGGTGTCTTCATGAGTCGCAGAGTCAAGTTCCCCCTCGCATTTCTTGCCGCGGCCCTTCTTGTTGCGGCCATCTTCAGATTTTCCGCTTGCGGCGGCTCCTACTCTTCCGGAACCGCCGGCATGACTTCAGCCCCGTCTATCACCGTGCAGCCGATGAACCAGACGGTAGCTGCGGGCCAGACCGCAACTTTTTCCGTAACCGCTTCCGGCAGCGCACCACTCGCTTATCAGTGGCAGATGAACGATGCGGATATCAGCGGCGCGAATTCCGCAAGCTATACCACTCCCGTTACAGCGGCGGCCAACAGCGGCGAGCGCTTCCGCGTGAAAATCAGCAACGCGTACGGCAGCGTGACCAGCACTGAAGCAACGCTGACCGTGAATCCTGGCGGCAACGCCTCCTCGATCGACGTCGTGACCTATCACTACGACAATATGCGAACAGGCCAGAACACGCACGAAACCATCCTCACGCCGGCAAACGTGAACGTCGGTTCCTTCGGCAAGCTCGGCGAGTTCGTAGTGGACGGCCTTGTCGATGCGCAGCCTCTCTATCTCTCGAATGTGGCGATTCCGGGAAAGGGCACGAAGAACGTGCTGTACGTGGCGACCGAACATGGCAGCGTGTATGCCTTCGACGCAGAGAGTGTCAACGGAAGCACCGGAACCTTTTTGTGGAAGACGTCCACGCTCGCTCCTGGTGAGACGACCAGCGACAATCGGCGCTGCACTCAAGTCAGCCCGGAGATCGGCATAACCGCGACTCCCGTTATTGACCGCTCCCGCAACGCCATCTACGTCGTGGCCATGTCCAAGCTCGCATCGGGACAATACTTCCAGCGCCTTCACGCTCTGGATCTCGCTACCGGCGCGGAGCTTTTCGGCGGCCCCACAAACATTGCCGCCACTTTCCCGGGCACGGGTGCGGGCAGCACCAACGGCAGCGTGACCTTTGACCCGAAGCAGTACAAGGAACGCCCCGGGCTGCTCCAAGTCGGCTCGGCCATTTACACCACTTGGTCGTCTCATTGCGACTTCACGCCCTACACCTCCTGGATCATGACCTACAGCGCGGACACGCTGGCGCAAACGGGCGTTCTGAATCTCGTGCCCAACGGCAGCGACGGTGCCATTTGGATGGCTGGCGCGGCCCCGGGCGCGGACCCCGCAGGCGATGTCTTCTTCATTCTCGGAAACGGCACGTTCGACACAACGCTGGACTCAAATGGGTTTCCTTCGAACGGAAACTGCGGAAACTGCTTCGTGAGATTGACAAACAACGGCGGCCTCAAGCTGGCCGACTATTTCACGCCCTCGAACACCGTCGCGGAGTCCGCGGTCGATAAGGATTTCGGCTCCGGCGGCGAACTGCTCCTCCCCGACCTGGTGGACGCCGCCGGCGCCACGCGCCATCTTGCAGTCGGCTCGGGAAAGGACGGCATCATCTACGTCGTGGATCGCGACAATATGGGCAAGTTCAGCGCGGCGGGAGACAAAATCTACCAGGAGATCGCCGGAAAACTGGCGGGCGGAGTCTTTGGCAAGCCCTCCTATTTCAACAACACCGTCTACTACGGCGCGGTCGGCGATGCGCTGAAGGCGTTCCCAATCAGCATGGCCAAACTGGCCGCTTCGCCCTCATCCCAGAGCGTTCATGTCTTCAACTATCCCGGAGCGAATCCCAGCATTTCCGCCAACGGCAACGCCGCTGGAATCGTTTGGGCCCTTGAAAATAACAATGGCGGCATTCTGTTCGCCTTTGACGCCTCGAATCTGGCCAATGAATTGTATGACTCGAATCAGGCCGCCGGCGGCCGCGACCACTTTCCGAACAGTTTGAATAACAAATTTACGTCGCCCATGGTGGCGAATGGCCGAGTTTACGTGCAAACACCCTCGAGCGTGGCGGTCTTCGGCTTGCTTCACTAAAGCTGAAGTTAGTGCGAAACGGTTCTTTCAATCCGCCGGTCCGGCACGAGCCACATCACCGCCACGGCCACATAGCCGATTCCGGCCATCCAGGCGTGCGCAAAGGAAACCGCAATCGCCGCCGCATAAATCACGATCGAAATCTTGCCTTTCCAATCGCGGCCCAGGGACTTCGCCAGAGTCGAATCCTTTCCGTGCAGCCGTATCAGCGCCCTCGTCAGGATGTAATACGCGACTCCCGCCATCAACAGGACGCCTCCATAGAGCGCAAGCGGCAAGGCCCGAAAGCCGTTTTCTCCCATCCAGGCCGTGGTGAACGGAACCAGCGAAAGCCAGAACAGAAGATGCAGATTCGCCCACAGCGTTGCCCCATTGACGTGCTGCGTCGCATGCAGCAAGTGGTGGTGATTGCTCCAGTAAATCCCGAGGTACAGGAAACTCAAAACATAGCTCAGAAACACGGGAATCACCGGCTTCAGCGCCGCCGGCGTCAACCCGTGCGGCGCCTTCATTTCCAGCACCATGATGGTGATGATGACGGCCAAAACGCCGTCACTGAATGCTTCGAGCCGGCCTTTGCTCATTCACTCCCTGCCCGCGCCGCCGCGCCGAAAGCTTCCAGGATTTGCGCCTGCACTTTTTCGGAAAGCTCGTTCAGCTCGGAGATGCCGTCGATTCCGCTGCCGATCCGCTGCCGGAGCTTTCGCCGGCCGAAGGGCGTCTCGATCGTTTCCAGAACTGCGTTCGCAATCTCTTGCGGATCGCGTTTCGTGCTGGCCAGCATTCCCAGCACGCGGTCGGCAATGCTGTTTGCCGCGCCATAGGTTTCCGTCCGCGCGATGTCCGCCGTGCGCTCGATCTTGTCGAAAACCGCGGTCGGGTACGCTCCCGGCTGAATGATCACCGAATCAATGTGCTGCCCGGCCAGCTCGTAGCGGTATTCCTCAGCGAGCGCCTCGAGAGCCCATTTGCTTGCGCAGTAAAAGCCCATGCCCGGCACCACGACTCGGCCTGCCCCGCTGCTGATGTGAATCAGCAGGCCGCTTTGTTGCCGCCGCATGTGCGGCAGCACCGCTCGATTCACCCGCACGGCTCCCAGGAAGTTCGTGTCCATGATGCGACGCGCCTGTTCGAGGGTCGCCGCTTCGGTCACTCCGATCAGGCCGTAGCCCGCGTTGTTCACGGCAACATCAATGCGCCCTGCTTCCTCGATCGCCTTGCCCACCGCCCGCTCCACCGATGCGTCCTCGGTCACGTCCAGTTCCAGCTGCCTCAGCCAAAGCGACTCCCTCTCGGCCAGCTCGCGCAACTCCCGCGCAGGTGCCGCATTCTTGCCTTCCAGGGCTCGCATCGTGGCGAAAACGCGATAACCCTTCCGCGCAAGCGTCTCCGAGATCAGCCGTCCGAACCCGGAGCTCGCTCCCGTTACCATCACGACTTTCGGCGTATCCATTCGTTCCGTCCTCGTCGCTTCCGTTTGAGCCTACCGCACTCTCCGGCGCAATCCCAACTTCTTGCCTCCCTCCGTCCGGGTGCGCGTCAGTACGATAGAAACGCAAAAAGCAACCTCGCGCGGCCGCCAAGCAACCCTTGACGGATATATCGCATCACGATATGTTGTCAGTACTTGCGCGCCTCCCGGCTGGAGTGACAAGGACATGTCACTGGGAGGCGAGTTGGAGCGAGGCCGCGAGCTCTCCCACCTTTTAGCGGCCTCGCGCCGGCTTCCAGCGGGTGATTCGCGGTGAAGTTCTTCCGCATTCGAACAAGAAGGAGAATTGCCAAATGCCAGCGAGGAGTTGGTCTGTCCTTACCCTGCTGTTTTCCGCCGCAGCCCTTTGCTGCGCCGCTTCCGCGGCAGCGCAGTCTTCCAACGAAACCGGAAAATTGAAGATTCACGTCCAGCCCAAACAGGCCTACGTGTTCGTTGACGGCAAGGCCATCCGCGACGGCAGCCAAACCATTGATCTCGCCGCCGGCGATCATCAGATCGAGGTCCGCAATTACGGCTATCTGCCGAAAACGCAAACCGTCCACATCGGCGCGGGCGAAACAACCGATCTCCGCGTCGCGCTGCAATCCTCGGGAGACGTCGTCGAGGGGCCCTTCGCCGATATTGAATTTAAGGGCGACCCGCGCGCCGCCGTTCTCCTGAACGGCACAACGCCCGAATACTTCGTCGGACACGTTGACGAATTCGATTGGAACTGGCTCTGGCACCAGCGCCTGCTCGTCAAGCCCGGCACGTATAACGTCAACGTTACGCGCGAAGGCCGCACGATCTGGTCCGGTTCGGTGGCCGCGAAGGCTGGCCAGCAGGTTACCGTCTATCTCGATAAAAACGGTCTCACGAAAACGAAGGAATGGAAGGAAGGCTTGACCATGCCTCCGCAGCCGCGCTTCCATGCCGGAATCGCCAGCGCCACCGTTCCGATCGCTCCCGTTACCGCGCAATTGGCGGCGCGAAACAAAACGCTCGCCTGCGGCGAATCCACCGATCTGAACTGGAAAACCGCGGACGCCGCCGATACCTCGATTTCAGGAATCGGTAAAGTTCCCCCGAAGGGCGAGCATAGCGTCAGCCCCGCGCAAAGCACCACCTACACGCTAACCGCCAAGGGTCCGGGCGGAGTCATCACGCAAACCGTTACCGTGGACGTGAATACTCAGCCCACCGCCACGCTGGCCCTCAGCCAGCCGGAAGTCCGCTACCACAAGATCGGAGACAAAGTGGTCGAGCAGGATTCGGCCACGTTGCAATGGTCCGCCACTAACGCCAATTCCGCGCGGCTCGATCCCTTTGGGAGCGAAGCCATGAGCGGCAGCGAAAAAGTCATGGCCACTCCGAAGCAGACCAGCGATGGGCCCATCGACGAAAACGTCACCTACACGCTCACCACCGCGAATGCCTGCGGCGGTACCACCACCAAAACCGCCACGCTGCACGTCATCGGCTCGATTGATCCGCCTCCGCCCATCACCCTGGCGAGCATGTTCTATCCCACTGCCTGGCCTACCACGCGTCATCCCGATGCCGGCCTTGTCGCCAGCGAAAAGGCACAGTTGAAAGAGATCGCCAAGCACTTCCTCGACCATCAGCAGTACGACGCCAAAGCCACTCTCATGATCGTTGGGCACGCGGACGTCCGCGGCTCCGCGAGATATAACCAGGCTCTTAGCGAACGCCGCGCCAAGCTTGTTCGCGATTACCTCGTTGCCAACGGCGTCCCCGCCGACAAGATCAAGACCGAAGCAAAAGGCAAGACCGACCAGCTCCAAATGAAAAAAGTGGAAGAGCTGCAAGCCAAGGACCCGCAAAAACCGGAAAAATGGATGGCCAAAAAGGAGAAGACCACCTGGCTCGCCTATAACCGCCGTGCCGACGTGATTCTCGAGCCGAAGGGCCAGGCCTCCACCGAAATGTATCCAAACGATGTTGCGGACGCGAAGATTCTCTGGCAGCGGCCCGAGCCAAGCTGGAAAAAGGTTGAAGCTGCCGCGAAAATGCCGTCCGCCGGCACCTCTTCCATGAGCGCCAGCGCCAGCACCGGCGGCAACTAGGATTCCCGAAAGGGAGCGTTGGCGGTCCGGCGCGGGGGAAGACTGCGATCGGATGCATGGCGAAACGCGCCGGCCGCCAGCGCGTTTGCTCCCGAGCAGGCGAGCGCCGCTCGCCTGCTTTGGCTTTCCAGCCGTGCTGCCTCGAAGCCAAAGACGGGTCGCGACCCCAGGTGCAACACCGTTCGATTCGCCGGTAAATTCGGTCAGTTGCGGGGCCCTTCAGAGCAAACCAATTTGTCGGTTGCGCCTGCCTGCGCCAATGAAGGAAAATTGAGCGTTTTCGGAGCAGGGCGGAGAGGCGGTTCGTGTGCCACAACGAACGGGATCTCGCCGGAACCTCAAGGAAAAACGCCATGACGCAAAAATTCGGTGAATTGGCGCCGCCAGTGCGCCTGATGCTGACTCCGGGTCCCTCGTCTGTGGACCCGCGCGTGTACCGCGCCCTGGCGACTCCGCTTGTCGGCCATCTGGATCCCTGGTTCAAGACCTGCATGGACGAAACGCAGGCATTGCTGCGTCAGATATTTCAAACTCAGAATCGCGTGACGATGCCGCTTTCCGCTTCGGGCTCCGGCGGCATTGAAGCCTCCGTCCTGAATGCTCTTGAAGATGGCGATGAAGCGATCGTCGCCGTCAACGGCGTTTTTTCCGAACGCATGTATGAGATCGCCACGCGCACCGGGGCAAAGGTTCACAAAGTCGAAGCGCCTCTCGGCAAACCCGTCGATCCGGAAGACGTCCGCAAAGCCGGCAAGGGCCGCAAGATCAAGATGGTCGGGCTCGCCCACGGGGAAACCTCAACTGGCGTGGTGACGCAGTTGGATCCATTCCGCAAAGTCGCCGATGAACTCGGCGCTCTGCTGGTCGTGGATACCGTCGCGTCGCTTGCCGCCGTGCCCCTCGATGTCGATCGCCAGAGAATTGATATTTGTTTCAGCGGCTCGCAAAAAGCCATCAGCGCGCCGCCGGGCATGTCGCCGATTACCGTCAGCTCGCGCGCCGAGGAAACCTTCCGCGGCCGCAAATCGAAAGTGCAGAGCTGGTATTTCGATCTGACGACAGCGATGAACTACTGGGGGAAGGACCGCCTCTACCATCACACGCCTCCAATCTCCCTCATCTACGCGCTCCGCGAAGCCATGCGGCTGGTGATGGAAGAAGGGCTCGAAGCGCGATGGGAGCGCCATCGTCAGAATCAAGCAGCCCTGATTTCCGGACTCGAGGCCATGGGAATGGATCTGCTGGCCAAACATCCCGCGGACCGCCTGCCGACCGTAACCGCCGTGATGATTCCGTCGGGAGTTGATGATCTGAAAGTGCGAAACCAGTTGCTCGACGAATTTAATATCGAGATTGCCGGCGGATTCGGCCCCATCAAAGGCAAAATCTGGCGCGTCGGCTTGATGGGCTATTGCAGTCAGAAGACGAATGTCTTGCTCTTCTTGGCTGCGCTGGAGAAAACGCTGCTCGATCAGGGTTATCGTATCTCTCCCGGCGCGGGCGTCGCCGCCGCGGTGCGAAGCTATTCGCAAGCCGGCGCCGAAACTGCCGCCATGAGCCGGTAATCCGCAGCGGCCGATCTTTAGATCGGCCCGGGCGAAGATGCGTGAGAGGGAGGATAGGGTGAGCACCATTTATCCAGTCTTGGCCAATAACGGCGCGATGAGCCAGTTTGTGGGCGCCTTCGAGGTCACCTCGAAGCTTAGCGGACAAACCTATCAGTGCCGCTTCTCTCACCTGTGGAACGGGATCGCCACGCGCCACGCCGACACCATTGACACGAAATTTTTTGTGGACGGTGCGGCGCACGTGGTCGGCCTTGCGCATACCGCCTTCGTGAATTTCCGGGAGCGCGCGCACCGCGATCTAACGGACCGAGAAGCCAGTTTCGTGGCGGCGGAATATCTCCGCGAACGCCTCGAGGAAGACGACCTGCGGCCGCTCTACGACGTTTCGGAAGACGAAGTGACTCGCCTAATCGAGCAAATCGGCATCAGGTAGCTTCGCCGAGAATCGCCCGGTCGCTCGCGAGATTCGTCCACAAGAGCAATGCGGGTGCCTCCGCGCGATTGCCATGGTCTCCGCAAGACGCCTTGCCCAGTTTCGTTCCGTTAATCGGAGTGCTCGGCGTGGAACGCTTCAAGCTGCGGATGGCGCAGGCCGTCGCGGCGAATAAAGTGGATCACGAGAACCATCAGCAGGGCCCCGGCCACCAGGACGGCTACCGCCAGTTCGAGGCCGGCCTCCAGATCGCGAAAATCGGAAACTTTGCCGACGACTTGCGGGCCGAGCCCTCCAACGAGTTGCGTCGCAAACATGTACACGCCGATGGAGGTGGCGTGCGCGCGCCGCGGCATCATGTCGTGAATGACCGCGGTGACCGGACCGTGATACCAGGACATGAAAAAGCCCGCAATGAACAAACCCGCCAGAAGCACATTCTTCTCGTCCGACTGAATCGCCAGCAGGAGAAAGGGCGCCGCAAGCAGGAAGGCGCCTGCGATGGCCAGGATGCGGCCGTAGGCAAAATTGCGTTGCAGCCGGTCGGCAACCCAGCCGCCGGTCAAAACACCCAAGACAAGGGAGCCAAGCGCTATGATGGAAAGCGAGAGGGAGGCCTCCCGGAGACTGAAATCCTTGTAGCTGACCGCAAAATCGATGCCCCACGTGAGCAGCGAAACGCTCGCGAAGGTAATGCAAATGCCCGCCGCAATCATCGAAACGAATGCGGGAACGCTCAGAAGTTTGCCGACGGGAACCACTTCCGATCGCGGCCCGCGCGGAGGGTCTTCAATCCAGAACAGGGCCGCGCCTGGAAGGATGCCGAGCACGGCAATGATGAAGAGCGACTCTTGCCAGCCGTAGTGCGGCCCCAGCACTCCGCCGAGCGCCTGGCCGAAGGCGCCGCCGAGGAGCATGCCAACGGCAAAAACCGCCTGCGCGAAGGCGCGGCGCTCTTGCGGAAACGCTCCGGAAATCATGGACTGCGCGGCCGGCGCATACGCCGCTTCGCCCAAGCCGACAAAGGCGCGGGCCACCAGGAAATAGATATACGCGGAGACAAGTCCGCCCGCAAAAGTCGCGGCACTCCAAAAGAAAATGCCGAACGCGATCACCAACTTGCGGCTGAAGCGGTCGGCGAAGAATCCGAACGGAATGCTGGCGAGCGCGAGAACGACGAGCAAATAGGTCTGAAGCGAGCCAAGCTGCGCGTCCGTGACATGGAGGCTGTCGCGCAGCAGCGGTATCAGCGGGACGATTACCTGCCGCGCCGCAAAGTTGACAAAATTGATCAAAGCCAGTACAGCAAGTAAGCGAAGCTGGTAACCCGTAAGCGGAATGGACCGATTCGACATGCTCTCGACAGTGGATGCGGCGCAGGCGACCTGGCTACGCGTGAATCCGGCGGCTCTCCCGTTAACGCCGCGGCTGGCAGAAGCGCCCGGCGGCTCCCATAACGCCGGCCCCGGGCAAGCGAGCAACTCCGCCGCGAAAAAACGCCCCAGCTCGATTATACAACGCGCATGAAGGGAACTCCCGCAGGCGGCACAACCACGAGTGACCGTTTGACCACGGTGCTTTCGTATGGGGCGCTGCTGGTGCTCGGGTATCTCGTTTATGAAATTTTCGCTCCCTTTCTCGAACCGCTGGCTTGGTCCGCGGTGCTGGCCATTTTCTTCTATCCCTTGCACGAGCTGCTGCTGCGCAAAATGTCTCCGAACAAGGCGGCGCTCGCCAGCACAACCATTGTGACCCTTGTCCTGATCGTGCCCTCCATCATCCTGCTGGGCTATGCGGCGCGGCAGGCCATTGACGCGATGACAAAAATTCACCAGGGGCTGGCCGTGCAGGGTCAAGGACCCAGCCAAGGACTCTTGATGGAACTGGCGGAACGCATTCGGAACCGGCTGCCGGAGGCGTGGCAGCACTCCGATATTTCCGGCGAAATCGGGCGCTGGGCCGAACGCGCGGCCGCATATCTGGCGAGCAAAGTCGGAGCCGCGGTGCGCAATCTGACGACATTTCTGCTCGATCTGTTCATCGCCATTCTCGGGCTTTTCTATATGTTTCGCGACCGCAAAACGATCGTCCGCCGCGTGAAAACCCTCTTGCCGTTTGAAGAAGCGATCCAGAGCAACATGCTGCTCGAGTCAAAGGAACTGGTTTTCGCGAGCGTTGCGGTCGGGTTGATCATCGCGGGAATCCAGGGCGGACTCGGCGGAATCTCGTTTGTGATCGCGCGAGTGCCCAACGCGCTCTTCTGGGGCGTGCTGATGGCCTTTACTTCGTTCATACCTGTGGTTGGTTCCGCGCTGGTTTGGGTGCCGGTGCTGGTCTGGCTGGGTCTGAATGGGCACTGGGGGCGGGCGCTGGTGGTCCTGGGCATCAACGGCGGGCTGACCGCAATGGCGGACAACATCGTGAGGCCTCTGCTGCTGCGGAATCGCACGCGGCTGAATGAGTTTGTACTGCTCATCAGTGTGCTCGGCGGCCTGGAGCTCTTTGGCCTGGTGGGCTTGGTGCTTGGTCCCACGCTGGTGGCGGCGGCGATGAGCATATTCCAGGTGTACACGATCCACCGGGAGACAACCGTGGAAAAGCAGATGAAAGAGATTCCATAGGGTCGGAAAATTGAAACGGCACATGCCAAGCGCGATGACAATTCAGAAATGGAACGTGGACGTGCCTGTCTTTTGCGCTTGGGGAGAAGTGCCGTGAAGGATACACACCCATGGACCGCGGAGGCCTAATATCAGTGCAGGACTGCGAGGGGCCAGCAGAACGCGGCGCTCAGGCGGGGCGATCAGCTAGTTTTACCGTGATATCGAGTTTTTTCCCGCCGCGGTAGACAGTGACCGTGACGTTGTCGCCGGGGCGTTTCCGATTGAGAACGAGACTGACGTCAACCTGGCTGGCCACGCGCTGGCCGTCGATGGCTACGATGATGTCGCCGCCAATATAGATGCGGCGCATGCCCGCTTGCACGACGCGGTCTCCGCCGCGAATGCCGGAAAGGGCGGCGGGGCCGCCGCGCGTGACGGTTTCAACGAGCAGTCCTTCCTGAACGGGCAGATCGAGCGCTTCGGCAAGATAGTCATTGACCGGGAGAGTGTCCACACCGAGAAACGCGCGATGGACGCGTCCATCCGTCATCAGGTCGTGCGCTATGGCTTTGGCGGTGTTGATGGGAATGGCGAACCCGATGCCCGCCGTGGTGCCGGAAGGTGTGTAAATCGCGGAGTTGATGCCGATGACGTCGCCGTGGGAATTGATGAGCGGACCGCCAGAATTGCCGCGGTTAATCGCGGCATCGGTCTGGATGGCTTCGTCTATGAACGTGGTCTGGCTGGTCTGCACCGTGCGGCCAAGCGCGCTGACCACGCCTGTCGTGAGCGTGCTTTGGAAACCGAAGGGATTACCGATGGCGAGAACCTTCTGACCGACCTGCAAAGTGGAGGAATCACCAAGAGGGAGAGCAGCAAGATGCTTGCCTTTCGGATCCACTTTGAGGAGTGCGACGTCATTGCGCTGGTCGGCGCCAACGAACTTGGCGGCGTAGCGGGATTGATCGCCCAGGACGACTTCGATGGATTGCGCGTCCTGAACGACGTGGAAGTTCGTCAGGATGTAGCCGCGAGGATCGATGACGAAACCGGAGCCGGCGCCTTCGACAGGGACCGGGTCCATGAAGAAGTCGTACTCGGTGGCCTTGGTGAGAATATTCGCCACGGCGGGCGAGGCTTGCTTATAGACGCTGACGTTTATGGATTCTTCGTCGGTGAGCGGCGGCGCGGCGGCGCCGCTCGCGGCGGAAGGAGGAGCCGGGACGGCTTCGACCTGAACCGGACCGCGCGGGCCGAAGCGCGCGCCGAGCCAATAAGCGCCGAACAAGAGAACAAGCGCGGCCATGAGCATGCGAGTGCGGTTTGCGGGTGATTGAGGATTCATGGGGTTGGTCCTTGCGCCTCCCTGCGGAGATAGTATAAGGAATTTTTGGGCAGCAAAGCAGGCGCCCGGTTTAGTGAGGTTCTCGCTCAGGGCAAAGTTTACGGTTCGTGCTCGGCGAAATGCATCGGCCTAATCTTCAACCTCTCTGCGCCGCAAGGCTGGTGCCGCGGCCCTTGGTGTCTCGGGGTAAATGACGCACCCGCATCGCGACGGAAACAAAGCTTCGCGATGCTTCTCTCATCGCGCGCAGCGGGGCCGGATATAAAAATCGGCCGCTACAACTTGGACGGATGAGCGCGCAGCTTGGCAGCCAGCGCTTCGACTTGCCGGCGGGTGAGGTCGAGCGAGCCGGAGCAATCGATTTTCTGCGTTGCATGGCGAAGTTTCTCCTCGAGGGGAAGCTGCGCGGAGATGCGGCGAATGGCATCTCCCCGGCTCATGCCCCGCTGTTCGAGGCGCTCGAGCTGCTGCTCGGGACGGCACCAGACAACCACGAGGCCGTCGAGCTTCTTGTGATATCCGGCTTCGACCAGCAGAGCGGCTTCCACGAAAACGGGTTCGCGGACGCCTTCGCGCTGCCATTCGTCCATTTCGCAATGGAGAGCCTCCTCGACGCGGGGATGAACGATGGCGTTGAGACGAGCGAGTTTGGCGGGATCAGAAAACACCACGGAGGCAAGCTTGCGCCGGTCGATGCCGCCCGCAGCATCAAGGATAGCCGGTCCAAATTCGCGGAGGATTTCGTCGTGGGCGGGCTGGCCGGGTTGGGTGAGGCGATGCGCGAGCCGGTCGGCGTCGATGACGCGGAAGCCCAGTTCGCGAAGCATGGCGGCGACGGTACTCTTGCCGCTCGCGATGCCCCCGGTAAGGCCTATGCGGAGCATGCGCAACTAGTGGGCGGTTGCGGTGGATTGCGAGGCGAGGGGTTTGCCGCCTCCGCGGCGAAGACGCGCGGCCTTCACCGTATTGCTCATCAGCATGGTAATGGTCATCGGACCAACGCCCCCGGGAACAGGTGTGAGCGCGCCGGCGACCTTGACGGCGTCGGGATGGACGTCACCGACAAGGATGGAGCCCTTGGCGCGGAATTTTTCGAGGCGAGCAGGGAAATTGCGGAAGAGGCGCTCGGCTTCCCGCGGGTCTGTCACTTTGTTGGTGCCGACATCAATGACTGCGGCGCCCGGACGAATCCAGTCCGCTGCGACAAAGCCGGGCTTGCCGATGGCGGCGACAATGATATCGGCCCGCCGAAGAACGTCCGGAAGATCGCGCGTCTTGGAGTGGCAGATAGTGACGGTGGCGTTGGCGTGCATAAGCAGAAGGGCCATGGGCTTGCCGACAATGTCGCTGCGGCCGAGGACGACAGCGTGAGCCCCTTCGACGCCGATGCCGTTGCGCCGCAGGATTTCCATGCAGCCGGCGGGCGTGCAAGCGACCAGGCCCGGCCGCCCGCTGACCAGGCGCCCCAGATTGACGGGATGGAATCCGTCCACGTCCTTTGCGGGATCGACCGCTTCGAGCACCCGCTTCGTGTCCACCTGAGGGGGCAAAGGAAGCTGGACCAAAATGCCATCTATGGCGTTGTCGCGATTGAGGTCCTCGACAACGCGCAGCATATCGAGCGTGGAAGTCTCCGCGGAAGGAGTGATGAGAGCGCTGGCCATGCCGAGCTGCTCGCAGGCGGCGATTTTGCTCTTAACGTAAAGGTGAGAGGCGGGATTGTTCCCCGCAAGAACGGCAGCAAGGCCCGGCTTGATGCCCGCGGAATCGAGGATGGCGATTTCGTTTTTAAGCTCAGCGAAGATTGCGTCGCGGATTTGGTTGCCGTCCAGCAGGCGCGCCGTCATTGCGAAATCATAGCACAGGAGAGACCGCAGCCAGTTTCAGGGCACAGCGGCGTGGTGCCCGCGGCCCGGCTGCGAGCAGAACAAATGGAAATAGCCCTTGCGGCGGTGCAGGTGTATCATTGCGACACGTACTAGGTGCCGCGCATTCCTGTCCGCTGGAGTTGGCCGTGTGGTTTTCCAGGATGGAATGTCCTTTCCTTGTCGTACCAATCATCGCAGCGTTTGCATTGGCTGCGACCGGGCTCGCCGGAAGAGCGCAGGCTCAGGTCTCCACGACCGGCATGCCGGGCATGAGCGGCGGGATGAAAACCGTCACCGGGCTGGCCGGCATCGTGGATACCGGCCACCTGGATATCTACGTGAACGGGCCGAATGGCGCGCCGCTTACCGGCGTGGCGATGGTGACGCTAACGAAGGCTTCCGGGCAGATTTACCGGCAGGAAACGATCCGAGCGGGACACATCCGGCTGGATGATATCGGCGCCACGGAATACAAACTGCAAGTTGTGGCTCCGGGGTATGAGCCCATGGTGAAAGACGTCGAGTTTCGTGGCAGCGTCGAAAAGACGGTAACGTTCGAGCTTCGTTCTGCCGATGTAGAAGACACCGGCCTTGGCGAACGGCTGGCGGCGCTTGGGCCCAAAGCGCAGAAAGAGCTTGGAAAAGCCACGGAAGCGCTGCGCGACAAGAACACGAAAGAGGCGCGAAGCCACCTGGAAGCCGCGTACAAGCTGGCGGCGGCGCATCCCGACGTGAACTACACCTATGGCGTCTACGAATCCGAACTCAATCGTGCGACGGAAGCGAAAACGTACTGGAAGAAAGCGTTGGAAGCGGATCCGAATCACTTGCGGACGCTGCTCTCCCTTAGCGACACATTACTGCATGAGACGAAAGGAGCCGAAGCACTCCCCTATTTGACGCGTGCGCTGAAGGTGCAGCCGACATCCTGGCGGGCGCATGCGCTGATGGCCACCGCGCAACTGCAACTGGGCGCGGCAGCACAGTCCGTCCAAGAAGCGCAGCGTGCCCTGGAATTGGGCCACGACAAGGCCGACGTAGTGAAGCCGGTGCTGGCGGCGGCCCTGACGCAGCAAAACGACAAGCCCCAGGCGATCCAGGTGCTGGAAGGCTACATCAAGGACCATCCTTCGGATACCGATGCGCGCAAGGAACTCGCCAATATCTTGATGCCGACCACGGTCATCGCCGCCACCGTGGCGGGCGACGAGAGCGATACGCTGCTGCCTTCGAGCTGGATGCCGCCGGACATTGATGAGAGTGTGCCGCCGGTGGAAACGGGCGCGGTCTGTTCCCTGAAAGACGTGCTGGCAAAGGCCGGCGACCGCATGCAGGAATTCGTGAAGAATACGAACCGCTTTACGGCCACCGAGACGCTCATCCATGAGTCCATCAACAAGTGGGGCCTGCCAGCGAACACCGAACGACGGAAATATGACTACGTGGCGAGCGTTTCCGAAGTGGCGCCGGGATTTTTGGGCGTGGATGAATTCCGCAATACCGCGAACCCCGCCGACCAGGCGTTCCCGGATGGAGTGGAGACGAACGGCCTGCCGGCGCTGGCGCTGATTTTTCATCCCTATAACGCGAAGAATTTTGATATGACCTGCGAGGGGCTGGCGAAGTGGAATGGCGGGCTGGCCTGGCAGGTACACTTTGTGCAGGCGAAAGGAAAGCCGAACAATATTCGCAATTATAAATCGGGAGTGAACGGGATCATTTATCCGGTGGCGCTCAAGGGGCGGGCGTGGATTGCGGCCGATACGTACCAGGTGGTGCGGCTTGAGACGGAGCTGGCAGCGCCCCTGCCCCAGATTCGGCTCCTCGCGGACCGCACGGAGATTGACTACGGGCCGGTCAAATTCCGCGACAAGGACGTTCAAATGTGGCTGCCGCAGAGCGCGGAGATTTTTTATTACTGGAAGGGGCGCCGGATCCACCGGCGGCACAGCTTCAGCAACTATCTGCTGTTTGATGTGAATGACCAGCAGAAAATCTCAAACCCAAAGGGCGCGGAAGGCGAAGAGCCGGAGCCAGCCGCGAAGCCAGGCAAGCCAAACAACTGATCTGCCTCGCCAACTGGACTACCCGAGGAAAGCAAAACCCCCGGGCTCAATGCCCGGGCGTTCGGTTTTGAGGTGCGGTGGGGTCCGCGGTGGGGTCCGCGGCGCGGCTCGTTCCGCCTAATAGATGTCGTACTGCTCCCAGTGTAGCGTGGCGTCGGATTGAATGATGACATGCTTGTGGGAGTTCTGCTCGAGTTCATCAATGAGCATGGACTCGCGGGTTTTGAGCGCCTTGGCGATTTCCGGGTGCACGCGAAGCGTAAGGTTCGGGCTTTCGTGCTCGGCTGAAGTGGCCATCTTGCGCGCTTCCGCCTGGATTTCGTAGCAGAGCGTGGGAACGGACTTGACCATGCCGGAGCCGGTGCAATACGGGCAGGGCTGGCACAGGACGCGCTCGAGGGCCTGCTTCGTGCGTTTGCGCGTGATGCAGACAAGGCCAAATTCGTTGAAGGAGAGCGCTTTCGAGGGCGCTTTATCCTGTTCCAGGGCCTGCTGGAGCGCTTGCAGCACCTTTTCCCGATTGCGCCGCTCCTCCATATCGATGAAATCCACAACGATGATGCCGCCAAGGTCGCGCAGGCGGATTTGCCGGACGATCTCTTTCACCGCCTCCAGGTTGGTCTTGACGATGGTGTCCTCGAGGCGCGTGGACCCCTTGCCAACAAACTTGCCCGTGTTGACGTCAATCGCCACAAGCGCTTCCGTATGGTTGATGACGATGTACCCGCCGGACTTGAGCCAAACCTTCGCTCGCAGCGCCTTGTCGAGTTCGTGCTGGATGCCGAATTCCTCGAAGATGGGCTGTTCCTTGGTGTAAAGCTTGACGCGATTGGCGAGACGCGGCTGGAAGCGGCTGACGAATTCGAGAACCTTGCCGTACTCCTCTTCGCTATCGATCCAGATGCCGGTGAAATCGTCGCTGACGTAATCGCGAAGAATGCGCTCGACCAGGTTCAGGTCGCGGTGCAGGAGTGCCGGAGCCTTGCGATCTTCGAATTTCTGCTTGATTTCGTTCCAGGTCTTGCCGAGGAAGTCGATATCCGCGCGAATTTCGTCATCCGTGGCGCCACCGGCGGCGGTTCGAACGATGAAGCCGCCCGGATAGCTGCCGCGTGCTTCGCCAACCAGGCGGCGAAGGCGCGAGCGGTTTTCCGCCGAAGCGATTTTGCGGGAGACGCCGATGTGGTCGATCGTCGGCATATAAACCAGGAAGCGGCCCGGAAGAGCGACGTGGCTGGTAATCCGAGCGCCCTTTTTCCCGAGGGGCTCCTTGGCGATCTGGACCACGACGTCCTGTCCGGCCTTGAGCATTTCCGAAATGAGCTGCGGGCGGCGCGGCGGCCCTGCGTGGCCGCCATGATGCCCGCGGTAATGATGGCCGTGCCCGCCGCCAGGTCGACGATCGAAGCGGCGTCCGCCGCGGCGATCGGGACGCCCGCCACGGTCATCGCGGTGGCCGCCGCGGTTGTCTCGGCGTCCGCCACGGTCGCGTCCACGGAATGGGCGTTGGAAGCGCGAGCGCGGATTCCCGCCGATACGCGCGGAGCTGGCGAACTCTTCGCGAACGCCGGGTGTGCGGGGCGCGCGGGTTTCGCCGGGCAGCAAGATGGAGTCGTCATTGAAAGAAGGCTCGGCGGAATCGCCGGCCGCTTCGAGGTGCTCGGCTTCGTCGGCTGCTTGCTCGCCAAGAGCGGCGATCTGCTCGGCCTCTTCGTGAGCCGCGTCAGCTTCTTCCTCGGCTAGCTCGGCGGAGCGCTCCTCCTGTTCCTCTTCATCGGCTTCGTCCTCGCCGGGCTCGTCCGGAGATTCGCGAGCTTCGTCGCGTCCCTCGTCGCCTTCTTCGGCCTGAAGCTCGATAGCTTCTTGCTCGGCTTCCTCTTCCTCGTCGATTTCCAGTGCGCCGTTCTCCCCTTCTTCTTCCTCGTCCTCCTCGCTTTCGGTCTCGTGCGTCAATTCGAATCGGTCGCGCGCTTCAAGTCCCTCAAATTCGGCGCCGCCAACCAGTGTGTCCGCCTTGGCCCGGTCTTGCGTCTCCTCATGCTTGGCTTCGACAATGCCGGAGAGCGCGGCGACCTGATCCTCGCTGAGTTCGCTCTCACGGCGCGCCTCGGCGTCCGCCGGCGCTCCCGATGAAGTCTCAGTCTCGGAGGCTTCCTCCGCCGCCGTTTCCGAGCCGGCATCGGCTAAAAGCCAGCGCGGGAGCCCGCCCGAAAAACGCCGGGGCCCTGGCGAGACGGGGCCGCCCCGGGGGGCGATTTCTTCCGTTGCGGGCGGCTGCACATCGTGAATATCTTCCTCGGCCGGCGCGAGGGGAGCAGCGGCTGCGCGGCCGCGATATTTCGCGAGCGACTCACCCGGCAGCAGAATTTCCTCTTCGGAGGCAGGGCCCGCCGTACGGGAGCCCTCGGAACGGCGATTTTCGTTGCCGCGTTGGTCGTATCCGCCGCGGTCGCTCCGCTCATGGCGGTCGAAGCTGCCGCGATTCTGGCCGCGATTTTGGTATCCGCGATTTTCATAGCGGCCTTCATTGCCGCGCTGATCACGGTCGCCTTGCGGTGAAGCGTACTTGGATGGCGGAAGATTGCGTCCGCCGGGTCCGCCCTGGCCACGGCCATGACGGCGTCCACCGCGTCGTCCCCAGCGGCCCCGGCCGCCGCGCCGGAAATCGTTGCCGCGCTCGCCGCCGCGGTCCTGGCGTGAGGGATACTTTTGCGTGGGGTTGTAGCTGGGACCAAAATTCGGCGGCGCGGAGGCATTGGATTCCGGCTGTCGCTCGTCGTAGGTGTGCGGAATTTCTTCTTCGGCATCGCGGCCGGACTCGGCGGAAGCGGGATGCGCGTTCCCGGGTTCGGGCGCAAACTCGCCCTCATCAGAAGCGCGCGCGCCGGCCGATCGAGGCTCTTCCGTGCGGAGATCCTCGCCATCGAAGCTTTCGCGAGAGGCTCCCGAGGCGTGTGCCAGCGATTCGCCCGGCAGCACCTCAATGGGCGTCCCTTCCGGAGCCGCAGTCGCGGCTGAAGGAGCTTGCTCATGGCCGTGGTCGTAGTCTTCGAGATTTTCGAAGACATCGCTCACGTAGAGGAACGCGTCGCCATCCAGCCCGATATCCACGAAGGCGGACTGCATGCCCGGGAGGACTCGGGTGACCTTTCCTTTGTAGATGCTTCCAACCAGCGCGAATTCCTTTTCGCGCTCGATGTAGATTTCGACTAGCTGGCCTTCTTCGAGAATCGCGACTCTCCGCTCATGGGAGGACGCGGAAATAACAAGTTCTTTCGACATGAAAACTCCTGAAATTGGTCCGCTCCAAAGGAGCGGACGGGACGCATCGCCGCGGGTTTTCGCCCGGCGGGGGCCCATGCACTGCCAGCCGTTCCGGAGAGGACCGGAACACACCAAGGCGACACCGTTAGCGATGTGGCTTTGCGTTCGAAGCCGGAGGGAACTGCGCCCTTACGTTCGAGGCTAATCCGTTGCCGGGAAACTCGCGGGCAAACGGCGGACGATGCTGTCCTCACTCTGAAATCCTTCTTGCTCGCGGCCGCCGAGCGGCCTGCGTACAGCAGATCTTTTCGCGGGCCGCGCTCGATGTTAGCAACGCTGCGACGCGCCTGGCGCTTGGCTCAGTTCACAAACCGGCGGAGCCGGACGTTCATGACCAGGCCAATGGCCAGGAAAACAAACAATGTGGCGGAGCCCCCGTAACTCATCAGAGGAAGCGGGATGCCGGTGACCGGCATAGCGCCAATCACCATGGCCACATTCACCAAAACATGGAAACCCAGCGCCGCGGCCACGCCCATGACCAGAAACATCCCAGCGCGGTCTTTCGCGCGCTGCGCATTCTGCACCAAGCGAAGCAGCAGTGCCATGTACAGCCCGAGAGCAATCAGCACGCCTTTGAATCCCTGCTCCTCCGCCCAAGCCGACATGATGAAATCGGAATAGCGGACCGGAATGTAGCCCAGTTGATTCTGGCTGCCGTTGCCGAACCCTTTACCCCAGAAGCCGCCCGACCCAACCGCAATCTTCGACTGCAGCAGCTGATAGCCGGAACCTTTCGCGTCTTCTTCCGGATGCAGGAACGATGTAATGCGATCCCGCTGATACGGCTTGAGAATGTGCCGGCTCACGGGCGGGTAAAAAACCGCTCCTACCAGCAGAATTCCCGCTAGAAAAGCCACCGCAGCGTGTTGCCATTGCAAACCCGCGAGAAACGCGCCAACTACCAGAAGCGGCACCAGCACAAGAGCCGTGCCCAGATCGGGTTGCTTCAGTATCAATACGAGCGGCACTCCTACCAACAAACCTGCCTTGATCAAATCCCGCAGGTCCAGCCGATCGGTGCGCACCTCCGCGAAGAAGCGCGCAAGCACTATTATTATAATCAATTTCACCAATTCCGACACCTGCAGAAATTCTCCGAGCACCGGTATCCACCGCTTGGCCCCAAACCGCGTGTGCCCCACCAACAGGACGGCAATGAGTGCCGCGATTCCCACGAGGTACAGGATCGGCGCCTGATCCATGATGAGGTGATAATCGATGCGGGACATGATGAACATCAGCACGAAGCCAACCCCGAGCCACCGGAGCTGCTTCATGTGCATCCCGGCAAGGGAACTGCCGTGCGTGGCCGAATAGATCTCAAGGACACCGATCGTGCAGATCATCGCCAGAATGGCGAGCAGCCACCAATCGTAATCGCGTGTCGTTGTGCCGGGAGCGTCTCTCATGGAAGAACGTGAACCGTCCAGAGTTTACGGTTGAAAACAGGCAAAGTCCCGGGTTTCGAGACCGACGGCGTGCGCCGAAACCGCTCGGCCGGGAACGTTGGAATCGCAGCGTGTTTGGGAATGCGCGGATTCATCGTGGTCGCGAGTTGGCCGCGCGGCTGCTCACAGCGCTGGCCGGTTCGGGTTTCAGGATGGGTTGCGGCTCGATGGCCGCTGCCGCGGTTTTGCTTGAGTCGTAGCTCTTCAGATCGGCCGTGTATTGGCCCTGCGTCTTGCGGGCTTTCTTGTCGTAATACGCTTTGATGACGTCGCGGACAACAGGGCCGGCGGATTCGCCGCCATGCTGGCCCGTCTCCTGGACGAGGACCGCAACGCAGATTTCCGGATCGCGCTTGGGTGCGTAACCGACGAACCAGCCGTTATCCAGAAAACGCTTTTGCTTGCCCACGCGGTCCCGCGTGCCGTAACCAATTACCTGCGCCGTCCCGGACTTCCCGGAGAACTCGATGCCTTGCAGCTTGAGAGCCGCGCCGGTTCCGCCGGCGTTCACCACGCCATACATATCGTCGGTGATTTTCTCGACCGTGGATTCGGAAAGCGGAAATTTCTCCTCGGTCACGTTCTGCGCGTCTTTCAGCATGTGCGGCTGCATGAAGACGCCGCCGGAAGCGATGCCCCCGATCACCCGCGCAAGCTGGAGCGGCGTGGTGGTCAGCGCCCCCTGGCCGATGGAAACAGAAACCGTCTCGCCCGGGTACCAGCGCCGATGAAACACCCGCTCGACCCAATCTTCACTGGGAACCAAGCCCGCTTCCTCGGAAGGAAGGTCGATTCCGGTTTTGTGCCCCAGCCCCAGATGCGAAGCGTAGTAGGCGATCCGGTCAATCCCCAGCTTTATGCCGAGGTTATAAAAGAAGATGTCGCAGGACTGGTTCACCGCCCTGTGGACATCCACGAGGCCGTGTTCTTTTTTGCCATAGACCCAGCACTTGAACTGCCGCCCATAAAAAGTGCCGTAACCGGGGCAAAAGACGGTGTAGCTCTCCGGCACGGCCTTGCTTTCATACATGGCCGTAGCCATGACAATTTTGAAGACTGAACCGGGCGCCAGCTGTCCCTGAATCGCGCGGTTCAGGAGCGGCTTCTGCGGATCGTCGTTGAGTTCCTTCCATTCTTTTGGCGAGATGCGCACGGCAAAATCATTCGGATCCGGCGCGGGATGGCTGACCATGGCGAGAACTTCGCCGGTGCGCGGGTCGAGCGCGACGACGGCGCCCTCGCGCGTGCCTAGCGACTGCTCGGCGACTTCCTGAAGGTCGTAGTCAATGGTGAGCTGGATTTGCTTGCCGGGAATGGCTTCCTGGCTGGGCAGGCGGTCCACTTCCTTGCCTACGCTGTTCACGATGACGCGGCGCATGCCGTCGGTGCCCATCAAGATGTCATTGTATTGGCGCTCGAGGCCGCTCTTGCCGGCAAAGTCGCCGGGACGCAGTTTGCCGTTGCTGGCTTCGATTTGCTGCTCGCTGACTTCACCCACGTAACCAATGGCGTGCGAAAGGAATCCGCCGGGAAGATAGCGGCGCCGCGAAACCGAGAGCATTTCGAGCACGGGAATGTCCGCGCGGTGCGACTCGATGTAGGCGACATCGGCATCCGTCGCCTCCGGCTTAATGACAATGGGTTGAAACTTCGGGAGGTTCTTGGTGTTCGAAAGCTGGTCCCGAAGGTCCTGCATCGGGATATTCAGCCCATCGGAGATGGCCGGAAGATTCTTTTCCACAAGCACCGGATCATCGCGCAGGAGCAGCACGCTGAAGGACGGGCGATTGTCCACAAGGACGCGCCCATCGCGGTCCAGCATGCGCCCGCGCGGAGCAATAATGGGAATCGAGCGCACGCGGTTGCGCTCCGCCCATTGCGAGTATTTATCGGAATCAATGACCTGAAGCTTCCAGAAGCCGAGCAGAAGAACGCCGACCATGCCGACGATGACATAGGACGCGACAGCAAGCCGCGCCTGCGGCAAGCGATTATCGTTGCGGAACCAGTACGACACCAAAACCCCGCGCGAATCACTGTAACTGCGGTTTCAGATTGCCGCTTCCCGCCTTGCGGGACGCTTCGCGCCTGAAAATTTCACCGACGGTTTTCGAAAGATCCTGGGAAAAAGTTCGTTCGAAGGAAACGCCATTCCCTCGGAGTTCCCGAAGCCGGACTCCTGTGCACATCCTCAGCAAGAGTCACCAAAAAATTAGCACTCGGCAAAAAGGGGCGCAAGCCGTCCGTCCGTACAGGTTCCCGCCTGGTACTCCATGCGAGTTGCCCGTTTGCTTCCGGTTGCCGCCACAGGCCCCCTGCCTTTATCGTGGAGGATTCAACCGGAGGGAGATTCGGTGCAAAAGCCGCTTCGGCTGGCGCTCATAGGGATGTCTGGCGCCGGTAAGAGCTACTGGGCGCAGAAGCTGGCGGGGCTTGGCTGGCCGGCGGTCTGCTGCGACGAGCAGATCGAGCGGCGATTGCAGCCTCGTTTGCACGCCGGCGGGTTCGCTGGAATCAACGGAGTGGCGGCCTGGATGGGCTGGCCGGACAGTCCCGCGTATGCCGAACGCGAAGCCCAATATCTCGCCGCGGAGAGTCATGTATTGGACGAACTGCTCTGCGAACTCGAGCGCGACGCCGGAAAATCGCTCATTCTGGATACGACCGGCAGCGTGGTCTATACAGGCAACCACCTGCTGTTTCGTTTGCGCAGACAGATGACGATTGTCTATCTGGCCGCTTCCGAAAGCGAACGGCAACTGCTGCTGGAACGTTATCTGAGCGATCCGAAACCAGTGCTGTGGCGAGGCGTCTTTCAGCCCAGGGCGGGCGAATCGGCAAGAGAAACCGTCGCTCGCTGCTATCCCCTGCTAACGGAATCTCGCCGCCGGAGTTACGAGGCGCTCGCGCACTGCACTCTTCCCATGGCCGCTTTGCGCGATCCGCGGCTGACAGCGGAGGGCTTCCTCGAAAAAATCTCATCCGCGGCGGGACCGCGCCGATGAAGTTCCAGCCGCCCATCCTTGTGCGCACGGCGGAGGCAGCGTGAGATATCGCAGCACGGCTCGGCAGGCGGCGCTCACCTCGCTGCGCGGAGCAGTGCTGCGCGGACTCGCGCCGGACGGCGGACTCTACATGCCCGTGGAAATTGCGCGGCATTCGCCCGAAGAGCTGGAGGAGTTTCGCGGCCTGCCGTTCACGGAAGTTTGTTTCCGGGTCGTTCGCCCCTTTGCAACGCCGGACGTGCCGGAGGAAATCCTCTGGCAGATCGTCAGCGAGGCCATCAATTTTCCGGTGAAGCTGATTTCGCTCTCGCCGGGCCTGCATGTTCTGGAACTTTTTCACGGGCCGACGCTGGCCTTCAAGGATTTCGGCGCGCGGTTCATGGCCCGTCTGATGGGCTATTTCGTGCGCGGGGAGGACCGCACTCTGACCGTGCTCGTTGCCACCTCGGGCGACACGGGAAGCGCTGTGGCCCACGGTTTTCTCGGAGTGCCCGGCATCCGCGTGGTCATTCTCTATCCCTCGAAGCGAATCAGCGAAGCGCAGGAAAAGCAGTTCACCACGCTCGGGCAGAACGTCACCGCGCTGGAAGTCGCGGGCACCTTTGACGATTGCCAGCGGCTGGTGAAGCAGGCCTTTAGCGATGACGACCTCAATCGCCGGGCCTGGCTCACGTCCGCCAATTCGATCAACATTGGCCGCCTGTTGCCGCAGATGTTCTATCACGTCGCCGCATACCGGCAGTTGCCGGTCGCCTCCGTGCCGCTCATTGTCTCCGTTCCGAGCGGAAACTTCGGCAATTTGACCGCGGGCCTGTTTGCAAAGCGGGTCGGGCTTCCGGTAGCGAAGTTCGTGGCCTCCACGAATGCGAACGATGTCGTTCCCGAGTATCTGAAGAGCGGCAAGTTTCAGCCGCGACCCGCGAAGGCCACCTATTCCAACGCCATGGACGTGGGCAATCCCAACAATTTTCCTCGCCTGATGGACCTCTGCCGCAATCGTCTGGAATATGTGCAACGCGAGATCTGGGGACACGGCGCGAGTGATGAGGAAACCCTCCGCGAGATGCGAGCAGTGTGGGAACGCTACCGATACGTTGTGGACCCGCACACCGCTGTCGGCATTCTCGGCTGGGAAGCCTACCGGAAAGAGCACCCGGATCCGGCGCAGGGGCTCGTCCTCGCCACCGCACATCCCGCCAAATTTGCCGGCGTTGTGCAGCGCGCCATCGGCCAGGCTCCCCCCCTGCCGGACCGCTTGGCGTCTCATCTGCAAAAACCGAAACAGTCGCGCCCGATCAGCAACGCGTACGCTGACCTAAAAGAATTTCTGTCGGAGCGTTAGTCCAAAGGGCTTGCTCAACGACGGCGCACGCCCTTCAGGCCGCCGTCCGAAGCGCCGTTGCATTCACCATTTCACGGCGTCTTGCGAAGCCGGTCCAGCAGCATGAACAGAACGACGGCAGCGACGGCATTGATGCCTGCCGCAATCGCGAGATGCGCCGTGAACCACGGTTCGGGCTGCGCCAGGAGCAGACGGCGTGTGAGCACAATGATTCCTTGATGGACGCAGAAAAATATCCCCGTGAGCGCGAATCGCGCCGCCGGATGCTCCGTATCGAGCCGCGCCCCGATGGATGAAGCGAGATAGCCAATCACGGTGTTGGAAATCCCGTAAAGGCCCAGCGGCACCGTTGGTCCGCTTAGGCTGTCCTGCAACAGTCCAATGACCATGCCGAGCAGCAAACCAGTCGAGGGATTTCGGCGGCTCAACCCAAAGTAAACGGTGATCAGCAGGGGCAAATCCAGGATGGCGGATTTGGCGAAATAGACGGGCACAAAGGCCTGGATCACCAGCGCGACCAGCGTCACGAAGACAATCGAGCCCGAGCGGAACTTGTGAACTTCGATGTGCGCCGTCGCTCCGCGGTATTCGAAGGTGTCGTTCATGGCCGCACCGCCCCGCGTTCCTCCGTGGCCGAACCTGGGGTTGTCGCCGCAGGCCCTTGCTGGCCGTTTCCGTCCGTTGCCTTTCGCAGATCGAGCGGATGCAGCGAAAGCAGCACGATCACTTCCTCCAAACGCTCGAGCCGCGCCGCCGGCCGAATGCGAATCTGTCGGAAGGGATTGCCCGGCTTCGATTCCACAACCGTGCCAACGGGCAAATCCGGCGGGAAAATGCGGTCCTTGCCGCTGGTGACCACCGAATCGCCGACGTTCACTGTATCGTCGGTCGGGACGTACTTCATCGAGAGCAACGGCTCGCCCGTTCCGCCAACGGGACTCTGAATCCGCGAATCCGCCAGCATGGCGCCCACGCCGCTTTCCTTATCGGTGAGCAGCAGAACCTGCGTCGTGTTCGCATAGGCTTCGATGACCTTGCCGACGACTCCATCGGGCGTAATCACGCCCATGTTGCGCTTGATGCCGTCGCGTTCGCCGCGGTCGAGATAAATCGTCTGGCTGGCGCTGTCCGCGCTGGCCCCGATCACGCGCGCGGTTAGCATGGGCACGTCCTTGTGCGCCTGCCGAAAATTCAGCAGCGTCGCGAGCCGGTCGGCTTCCGCGGCGCGCCCTTGCAATTGCGTGATTTGCAGCTTGAGCTGGTCGTTCTCGCGCTTCAGCCGCTCGTTCTCCCTGGCGGTATCGCGGAGCGCAAAGTAGTGCCGCCAAACGTCGCGGATATGCCCGACCGTGTATGCCCCGCCCTTCTCGAATGGCGAAACCGCGCCAACCGTCCACACGCGAATCAGCCGGCCTTGCGAATCGCGCTTAATCTGCACCGCCAAGAGCAACACCTGCAGAATGATGACGCCCGCAAGAAGAAAAAGCGACCTATGCCGAGAGGGAATGCCTGCCATTTCCTGACCTGTGCCCCGTTACGCGCCCGTAGCGGCATCAAACCGGATCGAAAGCCCGCAACCACAGCCGCCGAATCTCTTCCCCGGCGGAGGCGACCCGGCTCTTCGCGACCGCCTCAGTCAATGCAAACTTGCCGCAACAGCCGAAAATCGCTGAGCATTTTCCCGGTGCCCAGCACGACGGAAGCGAGCGGATCGTCCGCGATGGAAACCGGCAATCCGGTCTCTTCGCGAATGCGCTTATCGAGATTTTTCAGCAGCGCGCCGCCGCCTGTCAGGACGATGCCGCGGTCGCTGATATCGGCGGAAAGCTCCGGCGGAGTCCGTTCGAGCGCGACACGCACAGCGTTCAGGATCGTCGCGACGCATTCGGCCAAGGCTTCACGGATTTCGCTGTCGTCAATGGTGACCGTGCGCGGCACGCCTTCGATCAGATTGCGCCCCTTTACTTCCATGGTCAGCGGCTTTTCGAGCGGGTAGGCCGATCCAATCTCCATCTTGATCTGCTCCGCGGTGCGCTCGCCGACAAGCAGATTGTACTTGCGCTTCAGGTACTGCATCACAGCCTCGTCCATCTCGTTGCCGGCGACACGCACCGAACGCGAATAAACGATGCCGCTCATCGAAATTACCGCGATATCGGTTGTGCCGCCGCCGATATCCACCACCATGTTCCCCGATGGCTCTTCAATCGGCAGCCCGGCGCCAATCGCGGCAGCCATGGCCTGCTCGACCAGATAAACTTCGCTGGCGCGCGCTCGGTATGCGGAGTCCTGCACGGCGCGCTTTTCCACCGGCGTGATTTCACTCGGCACTCCGATCACGATGCGGGGATGCACCAAAACACGCCGGTTGTGCGCCTTCTGGATGAAATAAGTCAGCATCTTTTCCGTGACTTTGAAATCCGCGATCACCCCGTCCTTCATCGGCTTGATCGCAACGACGTTTCCCGGAGTGCGCCCCAGCATATCCTTGGCTTCGCGGCCCACGGCCACCACTTCGCCGCTGGCCTTGTTGATCGCCACGATCGACGGCTCGTTCACGACAATGCCTTTGCCGTGCGAGAACACCAGCGTATTCGCCGTGCCCAAATCGATCGCAAGGTCGGATGAAAACAGACTGAAGACCGACCTCATGTTGTAACCGTTCTTATTCATTCCCCCCGTTCCCTCTGCGGAGAATCCTCTCCGCCCCTGTGCGCTCCGTCGCCTCGTGTCCAGCGCCTTCCAGCGAACTATTGTCTCCGGTTAGCGACGTTTGCGCAAAATCGCGCGGCGCGCGGCGTTGCCCGGCTTCACTTCGGCACCACGATCGAAACCTTCTGCTGAGCCGTGCCACCGCGCCGGTTCGAGCCAACCACGGTGATCGTGTGCTGCCCCGGATCCAGCGGTTGCGTGAAAAAGCGGAAAGTTCCGTCCGGCGAAATGTTCGGCACAGCCTGGCCGTTGACGATAAGCGCGGCGCCCGGCTCGGTGTGCCCGACAATTTCCGCGACGCGTCCGTGCAGTTGCGTGCCGTCTATGGCCAGGAGCATATCCTGGGCCTTGCCCTGAGCCACCAGCGTGAACTTGAACGTCTCGCTGAATTCGCTCGTCTCTTTCTTCGCGTCCGTCGCCGCAACGTCCCAGAAGTAATCGCCCGCTTCCAGCCCTGAGATATCCGCCGAAGTTCCCGTCACCTTGGTTTCCTTCACCATCTTCGTGAACATCGCCGTCGTGCTGATGCGCAGAGTGTAGGAGATCGCGTTATCCACCGGCTTCCATTCGAAGTGCAGCGAAGTGCTTCGCGGATCTTCGGTGATAATCGGAGCCAGGTTCAGCGGTTCGGAAAGATCCGGCGGCGCGAGAACTTCGGTACGTTGGATGGCGCCGGTCACCGGGATGGTCGCCTTCTGCCATTGCGTCAGCTCGATCTTTTCCCCGCCGCGCTGCACTTCCGCCGCGCCGCTCGCCACCACGATTTCTCCCTGCTTTGTATCCGGATCCGCTTTCACGGCCGCGCGGCTGTTGGGATGCAGTTGCGCGGTGGCGTCCTCGACGCTGACCGCCGCCTTCGACCCCGCCGAACTCCAGTTCGGCGTGTACAGGTCCACGGAACCCGTCTGGATGCGCACCGCCACACTCGTGGACCTATTCTCCCCGCTCATGGAGTTTTCCTCCACGGTGACCATCGTGTCGGATTTGACCGTGTAGGTCGTTCCATCGGCAAAGGTGATACGCGCCGCACCGTCGGGTCCCGTCTGCACCCGGTCCCCCTTGTCCAGCGACGTGCGAAAGTCCGCGTCCACCCACTGCACAGAGTTCACTTTCTTGACTTGAACCTTTCCGTCCAGGTTCACAAAGCGCGCCTGCTTCTGGCCGGAAGAAACGGGTTCCGTGGAAGGATTTCCTACCGCTTTATCGAGCTTGTTGATTGCCACCTGATACCAGTTCGGCATGCTCAGGTAGAGCACCGCGCCTATGATGGCCGCGAGCAGTACCACATATAAGGCCACGGTCTTGTACGTGACAGCCGTCCAATACACTTCGACCCGCGGTGTCTTGTGCGGCGTCGGCGCGGCGTGCTTCGGATCGATGGGAGCCTGGGTGGTCACGGAAAGGCGCGTTCCTGGCACCAAATTCGCAATCTAGCACAGCGTTACCTGCCCTGGCGGACTGTGCCAAGCTTCGTCCTCAAGTTGCAAATACCTGATCCGCCGCTTTCAAAACCCAGGCATCCCGGGCATCCTTGCCGTTTTCTGGTTGTTTCCTCGATCAAAAAACTTCTGCTTGTCCATTCCCGGAGATACCGCGACGTCGAAGAATCCCACCATCATCTCGTCGTAGGTCTGGTCACCCCAGCGCACCGCCGCATCGGGATTCGGATTATGTGGATTTCCGCGCGAATTATCGAACCACGCCACGGCTTGCAATTCCGTTCCTGCCTTCAAAGGGCGCGGCTCGGCGAGCCGGTAACTCATCTGCCAGTGAAAGTGATAGTTGACGCGGAGCAATGGCTCGATCTCCGCCGGACCCACAGCGGCGCCGCCGGAGCGGCGGTGAATAATGTTGTATTCGAACCGCTTGCCGCGCAGATGCATGTGGGGAAAAAAGCTTAGCAGCAGCGCGTCGTTCGGCAACGTCCCATCCGCCTCCACCCGGTAGTCCTCCGCGCCGGGCGGAATCACGAAGTGGTCGTTTGTCAGTTGCAGCGTGAGCACGCGTTTTTCCGGCGCATGCTTGAGAAAGATCATTCCCACGCTCGTCTGATCCGTCCCCGCGTGTCCGTTCGTCGTGTAGTGCATCTGAAAGACAAGATCGGAACCAGCCGGCACCAGCTTGGCCATCGTGTCGGGCCACATGTCTGGAGAGCTGCCAGGCGCGTAGACCAACAAAATGTCATCGGTCGTCCAGTGCGCGTTGCGCCGCTCCTCGGGATCGCTCAGCTCGGACGCGGTGAACGCCCTGCCGGCAGGCGCGCGCCGCAGCCAATTCGAAGTCGGCGGCCGAATGTACACCACGGCGTGATGCACGTTCGTTCGGGCGGAAGGCAGCACTTCGGACATTTGCACCCAGCGGTCCTCGGCAAAATGCGTGGGCACGATTTCGTAGGTATATTCGACATCGCCGTTCGCCGGCAGCCGCACTGCCTGCGGCATCTTCAGCACGAGATCCGGCTGTGGAATCGTCCAGCTCGCGGCCCACGTCCTCGGCGGCGGTGCTTCGTGCGGATCGCCCGCTACTGCTCCGTTCTCGGCCCATGCCGCCAATTCGTCGATTTCTTCGGCGGAAAGCGAGGAATCGTTCGAAAATTTCCCCACCGTTGGATCGGCAAACCACGGCGGCATGGTCTTGGCTTGCGTCGCGGCCCGGATGGCTTCCGCAAAGGGCTTGGTTTCCGCGTAGGTCTCAAATGCCATCGGAGCGATTCCGCCCGCGCGGTGGCAAGCCTCGCAGTGACGCTGCAGAATCGGCAGCACATCGCGATAGAACGTCACTGGCGCTGTGCGCGTTTGCGGCCCCGCCAAACGAATCGCCGCTTCCTCCGTCGATGCCCGGTTCTTTGCCTGCCGGCAGGTGGCGGCGGACGCCGGCACGCCGGAACTCCGGGGGACCGCACAGAGCAGCGTGATCGGCGCTGCCAGTAGCGCTCCAGCCCGTATCATGTGCCCCGCGTTCCTGCGGCAAGCTCCTTTGGCTTTAGGCCCAGCTTTCACACCGACAGTGTTCCGCATTCTCGCTCTCCCCCGGGCCCTGAGATTCTCCTGCCGGCTGTGACCGCCTCGGTGATACCGGATTCTTTTCGCATCCATTCGGAATCCATTCGGAGGACTCGTGGGATAGGTACCGGCCGGCGACGGTGACGGCAACGCACTCATCTAATCCTTTAGAATGGATTCCGCTTGCTTGCGTTTCCCCGGATCTCCGGAGACACGCCGGATTTCATTTGGGGCTTATGCGCCTCTCTCATATAATCCTAAGTTTGTCTCAAGCCTTTTACGGAGTATCGGATGGCCGGCATTTTGGACAGCAAGAACCTTGGGGTCCGCATTCTTCTCGGCGTGGTTGTCGCGCTGCTCGGCGGGAGCATGTTGCTCTATCTCGTCCCTCAGGGGCCCGGCACCGGTGCGGCGGCCTCCACGGACACCGTCGCCAAGGTTGGCGACCAATCCGTCACGCTTGCCGAAATTCAGCAGCAGATGAGTGAAATTCAGCAGCGCAATCCCATTCCCAAGCAACTCGAATCCCTCTACGCGGCGCAGATTCTCAAACAGCTCGTGTTCCAAAAGGAGATCGAATACGAAGCCAAGCGGATGGGCATTACCGTCTCCAACGACGAAGTCGTCGATCGCATCCGGCAATTCTTACCCACGGCTTTCAGCGGCGGCAGCCCGGTTGCCATGGACCAGTACGCCTCACAGGTTCAGCAGCGGTTCCAGCTGACGGTTCCAGCTTTCGAGACTCTCATTCGCCAGGGACTGCTCGAAGAGAAGTTCCGCAAGCTCGTGACCGATGGCGTCAGCGCGGGTCCGGCGGAGATTCAGGAAGAGTTCAACTATCGCAACGAGAAGCTGAAGCTGGATTACGCGCTCATTAAGCCTGACGATCTCGAATCCAAAATCAACCCGACCGACGCCGAAATCAAGGCGGCCTACGAAAAGAACCACTCCAAGTATCAGGTTCCCGAACGCCGCGTCGTGCGTTACGCGCTCATTGACATCAACCAGCTCCGGGACAACGTTCACATCTCCGACGAACAGCTCCAGGCCGCCTACAAAGCGAATATCCAGGACTACCAGGTGCCGAACCGCGTTCACGTCGAGCACATTTTGTTCATGACCGTCGGCAAGACCGATGCTGAAGTCGAGGAAATCAAGAAAAAGGCCGAGGACGTCCTCAAGCAAGCGAAAAAAGGCGCTAACTTCCAGGACTTGGCCAAGAAGTACTCGGAAGATCCCGGCACGCGCGATAAGGGCGGCGACCTCGGGTGGATTGTTCAGGGCCAGACTGTGGCCGAATTTGAAAAAACCGCTTTCAATCTCCAAAAGGGGCAGGTCTCCGACCTGGTGAAGACCCAGTACGGCTTCCATATCATCAAGCTCATTGACAAAGAGACGGCTCACACCAAGTCGTTTGAGGAGGTCAAGGACTCCATCCTTACGCCCATGCGGCTTTCCGAAGCCGACCGGGAAGCCAGCGCCACGGCCGAGCAGATCTCCGCTACCATCCGCCAGAATCCCCGGACACCCCTCGATCAATTGGCCAAGGACCATCATCTTACGGTCGGCGAAACGCGTCCCCTCAGCGCAACGGACCCCATGATCGAACTGGGCAACGCCCCCCAGGTCAAAGATGAGGTCTTCCGGCTGCGCCAGGGCGACCTGAGCCTGCCGATCAAGACCGACCGGGGCTATGTCGTGCTCTCCATCCAGCAGATTCTTCCGGCGCACCAGGGGACTCTCGAGGAGGTCCGCGACCGCGTCATCTCCGACCTGAAGCTCGAACAAGCCACCCTGCTGGCCAAAACCAAAGCCAGCGACTTGGTGGCTCGCGTCAAGGGAGGTGAGAAGTTTGCCGCTGCCGCCAAAGCACTCGGACTCGATGCCAAAACCAGTGATCCATTTGCTCGTGCCGGCTCCATCCCCGACGGCCCGAGTGGGAAACAGCTTTCCGCCGCTTTCCAGATGAAGCAAGGGGATGTGGGGGCGCCCCTCGCCATGGGTAGCAACTGGTTCGTGTACCAGATTGCGCAAAAGGAAGAGCCCAATCCAGCCGATTTCGACAAGCAAAAGAAGGACTTAACGGATTCCGTCTTGCTAAACAAGCGCAACTTGGCCTTCGAAGCATTCCAGACCTCGCTCGATAGCCGGTTGAAGCAGGAAGGCAAGTTGACGATTTATCCCGACCGCATGAAGAACTTCGGCACCTTCGGTCAGTTATAACTTATTGACAAATAACAAGTTAAATCCAACCCATACGCCGTATTGAGTTTCCCGCCCCCGCCAGTTACCCTATTTGTGTCTCGCATCGGGGGGACTTGGCCTTCTCGGCGCCACCTGGCGGTGTATTTTCGCTATCGGCTAAGTCCTGGACTAAATTCAAAAATGGCCCCAGCGCGACCTGATTGGTGATCATCCATGGCCGCTCGCGTTTCTACCGTTCGCAATGACTACCGCTGCAGCATCGAGCGCAATCAGACCGGCAAGTATTGTGTACGGATTCTTGCCCGCTACCCCCGGCATGCGTGGACTCTCAAGGTGTTTTTCCTGGCCTCCTCCTTTGACCGTGCCATGAAGAAGCTCGAGGAAGCCGTGGACTTTCTCCAGCGCAATGAGGAAAAGCTCTGGTTCTGGGGTATAGACCGTGCCGGAGACTTGGGGATTTCCGCCGAATTCCTCCGCGAAGCGGGTCTAAAGGTGGACCGCCGCACAGAGTTCCCCCGCAGGGCGTCCCGCCTCTCCTTGCCACCTGAGAAGGAGATCCCGGCGTTTGTCCTCGGCCCCATTCGCCGCGGCTTGGCGGAGTCCATCGAGGCGACGCGTTCCGCATCGGCCGCCGACTGAACCACCGGCCGGCAAGGCCGCCCAGGGATTCACCTGCCGCTTCCCCTTCCCGAAACCAACGTCACCCGCCTATACCGCCTCGCACCTCTGCCTTCGGCTGCTTGACTTCCCCTCGCTTACGATACAAGATTGCACCCGTTACAGCATCGTTACGCCGCGCGACTGCTCGAGAATAACCTTTTTTGCTCACTTCCCGGTCCGGTTTTTCCCGGGCAGGTTTCAACCTTGCAATTGAACATCTGGAGGAAATACAAATGAGAAATCAGAAGTACCGGGTCCTCCTTGTCGTTCTCGCTCTTGTCCTCGGCGTTTCTCTCTCGATGGCACGCTCCGCGCCGGCCAAAGCTGCCGCTGCCGTGCCCTCCGCGCGGGCAGCTCAGGCCAGCGACCTTATCGATCTCAACACCGCTTCGAAGGATCAGCTTATGGCGCTGCCGGGAATCGGGGATAAGTACGCTCAGAAGATTATCGACGGCCGTCCCTATAAAATGAAAACGGATCTCGTGCGCAAGAAAATCATTCCGCAAGCGACCTACGACAAGATCAAGGACAAAATCATCGCGAAGCAACAGAAGAAGTAGCGGATGGCGGCGCGTTGCGCGAAGCCTTCGCCGAAGCCCGCCTCCGACCAAGCGGTTGACGCAAGTGGTTCTATTTTCCGCGCAGGAGTACTTCGCCTTGACCTATTGGGTGGTCGTTCAGCCAGAGGCGGTACTTGTAAGATCCCGGTTTTGTTCCCGCGCGAACCGGACCGCTCAGCAAGCGCATTCCTGCCGGAGCCTGAAATACGTTCGACGAAAACGGGCAGCGGCTCGCATCGAACTCGATTCGCAAGCTGCCTGCATCGGAAAGCCACGAAACCTGGTCGGCGGCATCCAACACCACCGCCTGCGGGATCAAGCCGACCAGCACAGGACGCTCAGCCATGATGAAATCTCCGGCTCCACAACCGCCCCGGCTGCCAGCGCCGCCTGGCGGGACACTGGACGATAGCACACCTGCTCCGGAACTCTCCATTCGGTGCCGCGGAAGAACGAAGCGAGTGCCATCCGCCGCAGCCTTTCCGGCCATTCAGGAAATTCGTCATGTCCAATACTGCGGAAGATCCGGAACGCATTGAATCCGGGGCGTCCCTGGCCGAGAGCTCCCTTTGGGCGCGCGCCCTTCTCGACCATTGTCCCAGCAATATCTTTCTGAAGGATGCCGAGGGGCGCTACCTCTTTGTGAACCGCCAGTTCGAACGGGCGTTCGGCATCTCCCGAGAGCAGCTTGTCGGAAAACGCAGCCAAGAGGTCTTTTCTCTCGAACAAGCCGCCGTGTTCCAGCAGCAGGACGAGCAGGTCCTGCGCGCCGCGGAACCCGCGGAGTTTGAAGGCGTGGCCATGTTTGCGGATGGCCCGCACACCGCGATTATCCAGAAGTTTCCTCTCTTCGATTCCCAGGGCCGGCTCTGCGGCCTCGGCGGCATCGCCACGGACATCACCGACCGCAAATCCGCCGAGCACGCTTTGCGCGAAAGCGAGCTCTGGTGCCGCCAGCTCGTGGACGCCATTCCGTTGGCGCTCTATGCTTGCGATCGCGGAGGCCACATCCGGCAATTCAATCGCGCGGCGGAAGCGCTTTGGGGAGGCGCTCCGGAGCCGAATGCCTTGGCCCGAGAGTTTTTCAAAACAATCCGCGTGCACAACAGCGCCGGGGCCGTCCTGAACTTTGATGAAATGCCCATGGGAATTGCTCTGCGAACCGGCAGAGCCCCAAACCCCATGGAAGTTACGGTCGAGCGGGCTGACGGCGCGCAATTTACCCTGGTTTCGAACGTCAGTGGGATCCAAAGCGCTGCGGGCGAACTCGTCGGCTGGGTGAACTGTTTGGTGGATATCTCCGAACGGAAGCGTTCGGAGGCCGCTCTGGCCAGCTTGAGCGAACGGCTCATCACCGCCCAGGAAGAAGAGCGCAAACGCATCGCCCGCGACCTGCATGACCACCTGGCACAGCGCCTTTCCCTATTGATGATCGGTCTTGACAATCTCAGCCAGAGCGTCCAGACCGCCTCCCCGGAGCGCGCCGAATTGAATGAATTGCTTGCTCTTGCCGACGAAATTGCCAGCGACCTGCACGAAATCTCGCACTCCCTGCATTCCACCAAGCTCGAGCATCTCGGCCTCAGGGCCGCTCTCGGCGATTTGTGCCTTCGTACTGCCAAGCAACATCACATCCCGGTTCGGCTCGAAAGCGACGACTTCCCCGGTCTCCCGCCGGATATTGCTCTTTGTCTCTTCCGCGTCACGCAGGAAGCCCTGAATAACGCCGTGAAGTACAGTCGCGCTCCGGAAATTTTCGTTACTCTGCGCCAGGCCGCCACGTCCGTGAGCCTTCGAATCGAGGATTCGGGGGTAGGCTTCAGCCCGGAACTGGCCAATTCCGGCCTCGGCCTGGCAAGCATGCGCGAGCGATTGCGCATGGCTCACGGAGAATTTTACGTGCAGTCGGCCCCAGGCCAAGGCACCCGCATCACCGCCGAAATTCCGTGGATTCCCCGCACCGCGGTAACGCGTCCGCGGGTCGTCCTGGCAGATGATCACCGCGCGATACTCGAGGAAGTATCGCGTCTGCTCGATCCTGATGCCGAAATTGTGGCCTCCGTCAGTGATGGCGCCGCCGCCGTGCAGGCTGTCACAGAATGCGAACCCGACGCCGTGGTCCTGGATATCGCCATGCCCGGCACGGGCGGAATCGAGGCGGCCCGTCAACTCCGCGCCGCGGGCTTTTCCACACGGATCATCTTTCTGACTGTCCAGAGCGACCCCGAGTACGCGCGGATCGCCGAGAGCCTCAAAGCGAGTTACGTCCTAAAAGCTCGCATGCGTTCGGATTTGCCGCTGGCTTTGCGCGAAGCTCTGGCCGGCCGCGTCTTCCACTCCCCGGCGGAACAGTGGAAATCGCGCGGCGCGCATACCTGAAAACCAGAATCAGGGTCATCCTTTCCGGCACACGATCAACAACGCGTGCTTGACCGCTTTTCCACGCGCTCGTACACTGGGAAAGCTGAGTCGTGGCCTGCCGCCGTTTTGGTCTCGCGCTCGCAGAATTCCAACGAGCGTCGGGAGACGCGAAGGAAACGGTCCGGATGGTCTCACGAGCGCTGTCGATTCCCCTGCCAAATGGAGCACGCATCCGGGTCATCCACGCCATGCCCTTTGCGCTGGTGCACCTCGCCGCTCTCGCGATCTTCTTTCTGCCCTTCCATTGGTATTACCCCGTAGCCTGCCTTGCGTTGCTCGCCGGCCGGATGTTCTGGGTTACCGCTGGCTATCATCGCTATTTCTCGCATCGCTCGTTCAAGACCAGCCGCGTCTTTCAGTTCGTCATCGCCTTCATGGCCATGACCTCCGCTCAGAAAGGCGTGCTCTGGTGGGCGGCGCATCACCGTCACCATCATCGCTATTCGGACCAGGAAGACGACCTCCATTCGCCGACTCTCTTTGGTTTCTTCTGGTCGCATATCGGCTGGATCATTTCGGACCGCTACAACGAAACTCGCCTGAACTACATTGCCGACTTCGCCAAATTCCCCGAACTCCGCTGGCTCAACAAATACCACATGGTGCCCCCAGTGGTTCTCGCGGCAGTCATTTTCCTGATCGGCGGCTGGCCCCTCTTCATCTGGGGCTTCTGCCTGAGCACCGTGCTGCTCTGGCACGACACCTTCACCATCAATTCCCTGTCGCATCTCTTCGGCTCACGGCGCTACGAGACGACCGACACGAGCAAGAACAATTGGGTGCTCGCCATCATGACGCTCGGCGAGGGCTGGCATAACAATCATCACCACTATATGGCCTCCGCTCGCCAGGGCTTCTTCTGGTGGGAGATCGACATCACCTACTACGTTCTCAAGTTGCTATCGTGGTGCGGTCTCGTTTGGGAACTCCGCAAAGTCCCCGCGCACATCCTTCAGCAAGCTCAGGCGCAGCCGCAGGACCTCGCCGCTTAAGCAGCCCCGGCAAACGCAAATTCAGAACTCCATTCCGAGCCGCCAGGCGACCCGCGCCCCTTTGGCGGGAATCCCGTTGGCGGAAGCAAAACAAGCCCGGTGCGGCTCGTTCCGCACCGGGCCTCCTTTGGTCTTCGACGCCAAGGAAAAAAATGATGTCAGCTCAGCCTTTGACCTTCAGCCCTTTCAGCAAGGCATGCACCATATCTTGCATCTGATCGCGGGAGAATTGCCCGCGATGCTCGGGCTCGACGCCGCGAGCCTGATAGGCGAGGTGCTTGCTTCCTTGCTGGTACAAATCCAGCACGAACAATCCTTCGCGGAAATGCACATTCCGGTAAACCACCGCTGGCGGACCGTACCCATACCAGCCCCAACCCCAGCCCCATCCCGGCGCGCAACCAAAAGGACCGCAAACCAGGCCGCCGTAACCGCCAGGATAGACTTCGCGGACGGTTGCGTTGTGCCCCCGCACTGCAAAGCGAAACGTCACAACGAAGTCAGCCGCGCCAGGCTCGCTGACTTGCGTCAGGCCTTTCGCGTTCAATTGCTTCTCGATTTCCGCGCGGAGCTCACGACGCTGGATCTCAACCGCTGGATCGTTCTCGCGTGAAATCGTTTCGTTCCCTCCGCGGCTGATCACGTCGCGCGAGATGACTGGCCTATTGTCGGAGCCGCTTGACTGGCCCTTCGCCGGCGGCGCGCCGGGCATCCAGGCCCAGGTCATGCCCTTATGGATGGGTATGGTGGAATCACGAATGGTCTGGACATTGTCATCGCACCCGATGAGTACCAGCGCGCTCAGAAACGCCGCCGCAAGGAGCGCTCCATGTGCCGTTCGGCGAACACTGGGATGCTGCATTCCAAACTCCTCCTGAAGACCTCGCACTCAGCTTAAACCGCGGACGGTCCAAAAAGTTGTGCGCGAACGCCCCGAATCCGCCCCCGGCCGAGCCTGACGCACGGCAAGCTGCGGCCGTGCAGCAAGGAGCGAAACCACGTGCGGGACGACAACCCGCTGGGTTATGATACAAGGTTGTAAAATCAAAGACTTAGAATCGCGTCGGAATCGAGTCGGGCAGAATGCCAACCGAGACAAACGGCAAGGTGCTGTTGCGGGTGAGGCCGCGGGGTTTTTGCGCTGGAGTTGTGCGCGCCGTGGACATCGTCGAGCTGGCGCTGGAAGCTTACGGCGCGCCCGTTTATGTTCATCATGAGATCGTGCACAACACCTACGTCGTCGAGCAACTGCGGCGGCGGGGAGCGATCTTCGTGGAAACGATCAGCGCGGTGCCGCATGGCGCGGTACTCGTATTCAGCGCGCACGGAGTGCCGCCGACCGTGCGCGACGAGGCGAAAAGCCGCGCTCTCCGCGTAATTGATGCCACTTGCCCTCTCGTCACCAAGGTGCATCTCGAGGCCTTGAAATTTGCCCGAGAGCAACGAACCATCATTCTGATCGGGCACAAAGATCACCAGGAAATCGTCGGCACTTCCGGCGAAGCCCCCGATCGCACCATCGTCGTGGACTCCGTCGAGGCCGTCGACGCCCTCCAGGTTGATGATCCGGACCGGCTGGCGTTCCTGACCCAGACGACCCTCAGCCTCTACGACACACAGGAGATCGTGACGCGCCTGCGGCAGAAGTTTCCCAAGATTGTGGGCCCAAAGAGCGACGACATTTGCTACGCGACCCAAAACCGCCAGGAAGCCGTCGAGCAAGTGGCGCAGGACGTGGATCTGATCCTGGTCGTGGGCTCCCAGAACAGCTCAAACTCGAACCGCCTGGTGGAAGTCGCCAAGCGCCGCGGCGTGAAAGCGCAGTTGATTGACGCCGCCTCGGATATCAATCCGCAGTGGCTCGAGGGCGTGCGGCGTGTTGGGCTAACCGCGGGAGCTTCCGCGCCCGAAGTATTGGTCGAGCAGGTAAGCGAAAGGCTCGCGCAATATGGCTTCACCGATCAGCGGGATCTGGATTTGATCCGGGAAGACGTGCGCTTCACGCTGCCCGCGGAACTCGCGACCATTGCCGCGGCGCCGCGGCGCTGAGTTTTGGGGATCAGGGGCAGACGTACCCGCCGGTTCGCGAGGCGTTCGCGCCCGGCAGGCACCAAAATGACCTGGCGCAGTACGCCGGCAATACACGACATGGAGGGCAACCTTGGCGGTCAAAATCGTCCGTCAGCCGAGAAAGATTGCCTTAATTGGCGCGCCTTCGAGCGCGGCCGCGTTTCTGGCGGGTAGTGAAAGAGCTCCGGCCGCGCTGCGGGCCGCGGGCCTCGCGGAAAAGCTCCGTGCGGCCGGCTATGAGGTGGTGGACCACGGCGATTGTGCGCCGCGGCTCTTTGCGGATGACGATGATCACCGCCGCGCCCGGAACCTTCCCGAAATCGTTGCCGGCCTGAATGATCTCAGAGTTCGCGCGGAAGCCGCGGTGAAGAGCGGCGCCTTCGTGCTGGTTCTCGGCGGCGACTGCGCGCAAGTGATCGGACTCCTCACGGGCGCCCGCCGCTACTACAAGCACGTCAGCCTGCTCTGGGTGGACCGCGATGCGGACCTCAACACGCCCGCTACCACACCATCAGGCCGCATCGACGGCATGGTTGTGGCCCACATCATCGGCAGGGGCGCGCCCGAGCTGGTGCGCTTCTGGGGGGAGCCGCCCCTCGTGCGCGAGCCGGATGTCACGCTCTTTGGGCTCGAGCGCATGGATCCCCCGGAGCAGGAGGCGCTCACGCGCTCCCCGATTCGGCAGGTATCTGCCGCGGATGTGCGGTCGCAAGGGGCGGCCAAGGCGGCCCGCGAAGCGCTCGCTCACCTGCACTCCCGCGAGTTTGTGCTGCATCTCGATACCGATGTCCTCGCGCATCAGGATTTCGCCGCCGTCAACGTGCCCGATGCCGCCGCCGGCGGGCTGCGGTTCGACGAGCTGCATGCCGCATTGAATGAGTTCGCAAAAGGCAAAAATCTGCTCGGGATGGATGTGGCGCAATACAATCCGGACAAAGACCCGGATGGCGGCGGCGCGAAGAAACTCGTCGATCTGTTGGTAAATGTGCTCTCCGCGCGCCTGGAGGAGCCCACTGAAGCCATCGAGCAGCGGGCAGCAGCGGCCGAGTCCGTCGCGCCGGCGAAACACGGGACGCCTCCGGCGGAATCCCCGGAAGCGGAATCACGCGAAGCGGGCCCCGCCGGCCAAACTGCCGCGACAACTCCGGCGGAATCCCGCGAGGATTCCAAGGCCAGCGGCTCTTCGGAAGGTGCGTAGTTCGCCCCCTCCCGTCATAACCATGAACCGCGCCGCTCCGCCTTTGAGCACGTGTATTTTACGCGTTGCCCTGTTTCCGCTCGCCTGCATGCCACAGACCGGCAGGACTAAATGGCTGCACCGGAGCTTGACGCGGCGGCCTGATCGCGTTTGCGAATATGGCGGGCCAAACCGAGAAAGGAAAGATCGAGTCCGGCCGTGAACGCGTAGTGCTCACCTTCCTCTGCGGGCAGATAGCGGGAAATCTCCGTATGCGCGAACGTCAGGAAGGTTCGCAAGGCGGAGGATTCGTCGGACGAGGTCCGCAAAATCTCGCCAACACGCTCAAGCCAATGGTGAAGACGCTCCTGAAACTCGGCAATATGGGCGGCGGGATGATCAACGAAGCCGTAATGCGTAAGGAACAGCCGCTGCGGCTTGCGCGCCAGAATTTTGGCCAGGGATTCGTCCCAGAGACTGAGGTCAATGTCCGGCGGAGGAGTGGCCGGCAAGATGTAAGGACCTCCGTCAATGCGCACTCCGGTCGTATCGCCGGCGTAAGCGACGCCCTCCCGAACGTCAAAATAGGTGACGTGATGCGATGCGTGTCCCGGTGTGTATTCCACTTCGATGAGCTCCGAGCCCAGCGTGAGGGTCTCGCCACCGCGCAAAACACGCAAATTTTCCCGCGGCACCGGGACCATTTCGCCAAAGAGATACTCGAGCTTGTCTCCCCAGAGTCGCGCGGCGCTGGAGACAAGCTTGGCCGGATCGGCCATGTGCGCCGCGCCTTTCTCGTGCACGTACACCGCCAGCCGCGGATTTTCGCGAACCATCGCTCCCGAAGCTCCGGCGTGGTCGAGATGGATGTGCGTAAGGAGCAGACCCTCGATATCGGAAACCGAAAGCCCGCGCTCGGCAAGGCGCTCGCGAAGCGTCGCCAGCGTGGATGCCGGACCTGGGTCCACAAGAAATCGATGGCCTCCGGATTCCAGCAGCGCTGTGCCGATGGCATGCGCTCGTCCGGTCCAATTCGTATCGAGAATGGCCATGGTCGTCATGGTTTCTGAGTGTAGCCGTTGGCAAAGCCGCTGCAAAGCGCCTGGTGCTACAGTCCCTCTTTCACGCTGCACGCCCGAGCGGTTGCTTTGCCGCGCTGCATCGGTTACTTTCGCTCAGTCGGCGGAAAAATGAGCAATCACATGGCTGCGGACACTTCGAAGCCTGGCGCGTTTGACGGACAGCGGCCGCCTGCGCCGGAGCTGATCTCGCAGTGTGTGCACTGCGGCTTCTGCCTGCCGGCATGTCCGACCTACGCGCTCTGGGGCGAGGAAATGGATTCGCCGCGAGGCCGCATCTACCTGATGAAGGCGGCAAGCGAAGACGGAGCGCGAATGACTCCGGAATTCGTGCGCCACTTTGACACCTGCCTGGGCTGCATGGCGTGTATGACGGCGTGCCCTTCCGGGGTCGAATACAACAAGCTGATTGAAGCGACGCGAGCCCAGATCGAGCGAAATTATCCGCGGCCCGCCGGCGAGAAGCTGCACCGGCGGATGCTCTTTGCGCTGTTCACGCGGCCCGGGCGGCTCCGCCGGCTCCGCTGGCCCTTGCTGGCCTATCAGCGGACCGGATTGCAAGCCCTGGTGCGCGCCTCCGGAGCGCTGCGGTTCTTGCCGAAGAAATGGCGTGACATGGAAGCGTTGTTGCCGCACCTTGGAGCGAGCGAAACCATCAGCGAAGTCACGCCGGCGGTTGGGCAACGCCGGCGGCGCGTTGGGCTGCTCCTCGGCTGCGTGCAGCGCGAGTTCTTGCCGCAACTGAATGCGGCAACGGTGCGGGTTCTGGCGGCGGAGGGCTGCGAAGTCGTCGCGCCGGCTGCGCAACCCTGCTGCGGCGCGCTGATGGTCCACGCAGGCGAAGAGCCGCCGGCAATGGAACTGGCCCGGCGCATGATCGGCGTCTTCGAGAGGGCGGGCGTCGATACAATTGTCACGAATGCCGCCGGGTGCGGCTCCAACGTGAAAGAGTATGGGCATTTGCTTCGCGATGATCCGGCCTGCGCGGAGCGCGCGAAGGCCTTCGCCGCAAAATGCAAGGATGTTTCGGAAGTGCTCACGGAGATGCCGGCGCGAACGAAGCTGCGCGAGCTTCGGTTGGCGGGCAAGACCGCAGGAATTCGCGTGGCGTTCCACGACTCGTGCCACTTGCAGCATGCACAAGGAGTGCGCTTACAACCGCGCGCCTTGCTGGCCCGGATTCCAGGAGTCGAACTGATTGAGATTCCAGAAGGGGCGATCTGTTGCGGTTCGGCCGGAATTTACAATTTGACACAGCCGGAGGCCGCGCATTCCCTGGGCGACCGGAAGGCGGCGCTGATTTCAGAATTGAACGCAGACGTCGTGGCGACCGGAAATCCGGGATGCATGCTGCAGCTCCAGGCGTCACTCGATCGCATCGGCAAGAAGATCCGGGTGATGCACACGGTGGAACTGCTCGACGCAGCTATGGAATGAGGCGACCTACTTCTCCAGGCCGGCGCCGTTTTGCCTCTAGGACGCGGGCGACGCGCTTGGCGCAGGCCGTTTGTTCCAGGCGCCCACAATCGCGCCCATGATGCAAAAGCCGATCAAAGGGTAGAACTGGTCGATGGCAAATAGCCCCTTAGGGCGCATCGCGTACATGTAGGTGGTGTAAGCCGTTGGCCCGACGAAACCAATCCAAAGCAAAATGCCAAGGGAGGCGCCCCGGCTCGCTGTGTAGGCGCCGCGCCAGCCACAAACCTGAGCCAGCGTGAAGGCGATCAGCAGATTGAGCAGAAACGAGACGATATACGGAGCGACCGGCGGGCCCATTTTCTGCACCATCTCCTCGGTCCATCCTTGATAGGCCATCCACTGTTTGCCAAAAAGAACGCCAAACCAAATAGCGCCAAGTATCCAGTAAGAGGCGGCGGCCACGAGGACAGCCAGATAGTTGATTTTCATGGGCACACTCCGGGCGAATTTGAGTTGCTGATGCGGAGACGACCCTGGGTGCATGAAATATGCGTCTGGCCCGCCGGGAAGTCAAGCAACACACAAAGCGCTTCGGAGAAACTACCGGTGCCCCGCAGAGAAGTAGGCTTGCTGAAAAAAGTAGACGGTCATGGCCGCGCCTGTGGCGATGACGAAAACGCGGATGTATGACTGCGGAAGCTTCTGAGCGTAATGAGCCGAGGCATAGCCGCCGATGAGAGCGCCGCCGGTCATCACGAGGGCCTGCGGCCAAAAGATGATTCCCGTGAGAATAAAGGTTAGCGTCGCCACGCCGTTGATGATGCTGCCGAGAAGCACTTTCAGATAGTTCATGGCGTGAATGTTCGTCATGCCCAGCGCGGCAAACATCGCCAAATTCATAATGCCGATGCCTCCGCCGAAATAGCCGCCATACACAGCAACGAACAATTCAAACAGCGCGGCAACCGCCAGCGCAGCGGCGCTCGATTCATGTGAAATACCCGCCGCGATGCGGCGCGTGAGCCGCCCGCCAAACGCAAACAGTAAAGTTGCGCCCAGCAGCAGCCAGGGAAGCACGCGAAGGAAAGTCCGCCCCGGCGTGTGAATCAACAGCAGAGCGCCTGCCAGCCCCCCAAGGATGCTGGCAACCGCCAGCGGCAGCAGGAGGCGAAGCGAAAGCCGCGTGGTATTGCGATACGCGCCGCTGCTTGCCGCCGTTCCAACCCAGAGAGCGAACGTGTTGGTGGCGTTCGCCGGCACGGCAGGAACGCCGGTGAAGAGCAGCGTCGGAAACGAAAGGAAGCTGCCTCCGCCGGCCACGGCGTTGATGGCGCCGCCGGCGGCGCCTGCGAAGAAAAGAACAACTGCGTCGTGATCGTGCAAAGAATGAGCGAGCAAGTACGAAGTTGTATCACGATTGGCGGTGAAAAACCCAACAGGCGGACGAAGACCAGGAACGCAGGACCCTCGCACAAAATCCCTTGGCGACCTGCGCCATTGACTGGGCGGAAAGCTGAAGGCATCATTTTCAGCGCATCGAAAAGCGCTAAAACACTCTCCTGCCGAGAACAAAGAACAACGGAGTGCCCTCGTGGCCACACCTCTCAAGAAAATCAAATCCAGCGCGAAAGTTGCAAACCGCAAAACACACAAGAAAACGTCAGCCAAGCCCGGCTTGAGCGAAGCGCAAATCGCCGTGCATTGGAAGGAAGAAGAGTACCTGCACCCGCCGAAATCTTTCGTCGCCCAGGCAAACCTTTCGGATCCAAAATTCGTCCGCAAGTTCGATGAAAAGAATTTCCCGCAGTGCTTTGAGGCCTACGCAAACCTTCTCACTTGGGATCGCCGCTGGAAAAAAGTTCTCGACACTTCGCATCCGCCATTCTGGAAATGGTTTGTCGGCGGCAAGCTGAACGCCTGCTACAACTGCGTCGATCGCCACCTTGAACACGATAGAAATAAAGCCGCATTGATCTTCGTGCCCGAGCCGGAAAACGAGGCCGCCACCGTCATCACCTATCAGGAACTCTACCGCCGTGTGAACGAAACCGCGGCCATGCTCCGCGGCTTTGCGAATCTCAAGGCGGGTGACCGCGTCACCATTCACATGCCCATGATTCCGGAGATGCCCATCACCATGCTGGCTTGCGCGCGCCTCGGCGTCATTCACTCCGTCGTTTTCGGCGGATTCAGCGGCGAAGCTTGCGGTTTGCGCGCGGCCGATTCCGGCAGCCGCGTGCTCATCTGCGCGGATGGCTACTACCGCAACGGAAAATGGATTGACCACAAAGGCGCCGCGGACGTCGCCGTCGCCACCGCCAGAAAAGAAGGGCAGGACATAGACAAAGTACTCATCTGGAAGCGCTATCCGGGCAAGCGCATGACGGAAGTCCCCATGGTTTCCGGGCGCGACGTCTTCGTTGATGACGCAATGAAAGACTACGCGAATCGGATCGTCGAACCGGTTTCGCAAGACGCCGAAGCGCCGCTCTTCCTGATGTACACGAGCGGCACAACCGGTAAACCAAAAGGCTGCCAGCACCGGACCGGCGGCTACCTCGCGTACGTCGCGGGAACAGCCAAGTACTACCAGGACATCCATCCGAACGATGTGTATTGGTGCATGGCCGATATCGGATGGATCACCGGACACTCCTACATCGTGTACGGGCCGCTGGCGCTGGCTGCAACCAGCGTGCTCTATGAGGGCGTGCCGCAGTTCCCCGACGCGGGCCGGCCCTGGCGCATCGCCGAGCGCCTCGGCGTCAACATCTTCCACACGTCGCCCACCGCCATTCGCATGTTGCGCAAAGCCGGGCCGGACGAGCCCAAAAAGTACAACTACCACTTCAAGCACATGACCACCGTCGGCGAGCCCATCGAGCCGGAAGTCTTTCGCTGGTATCACGAAGTGGTCGGCAAACGCGAAGCAGCTATCGTTGATACCTGGTGGCAAACAGAAACCGGCGGTTTTCTCTGCACGACGAAGCCAGCCCTCGATCCGATGAAGCCCGGCAGCGCCGGCCCGCCCGCACTCGGAATCTACCCCGTCATTTGGGACGAAAACGGCGAAGAGGTAAAAGCTGGAAGCGGCAAGGCCGGGAATATCTGCATCCGGAATCCGTGGCCCGGCATCATGCAAACGATTTGGGGCGACCCGGAACGCTTCGTGCGGCAGTACTACTCGAAATACTGCAAGAATCCGAAAAGCAAGGACTGGCGTGATTGGCCCTACTACGCCGCCGACGGCGCGATGCTTGCGAGCGACGGATACTACCGGATTCTCGGACGCGTGGACGACGTCATCAACGTGGCGGGTCATCGGCTGGGAACCAAGGAAGTTGAGTCCGCCTGCCTGAACGTCCCGGAAATCGCCGAAGCCGCCGTGGTGCCGGTCGTGGATGAAGTGAAAGGCCGCGTCCCGGTCGTCTATATTTCTCTCAAGCCGGGCGTCTCCCCGGGCAAGCTCATCGAGGATAAAGTGACCGCTGCCATCGAAACGATGATCGGAAAAATCGCCCGGCCGAAAACGATTCACATCGTGCCGGATATGCCGAAGACCCGCTCCGGCAAGATCATGCGCCGCGTGCTCGCCGCGATTTCCAATCACATGGATACGGGCGACATCACCACGCTCGCAAACCCGGATATCGTCGAGCAGATCCGCCAACAGGTGCAAGGCCGCGCTCGCGGTCCGCTCCAGGAAGGCCCCGAAGACATTAAAACGTTCGGCGAAGAACGCTGAATTGGCCGCTTCAGCGTTTCCGCGATTCGCCCTTAGTGCCCGCCTGAGCCGCTGAGCTCGCGCACGATGTTGCCGACAAAGCTCTTCGCGTCGCCGAAGAGCATCAGCGTTTTGTCGAGGTAATAAAGAGGATTGTCGATTCCGGCGAAGCCGGGGCTCATGCCGCGCTTGATCACCATAACCGTCCGCGCTTTGTCCACATCGAGAATAGGCATGCCGTATATGGGACTGGATTGGTCGCTGCGGGCAGCCGGATTCGTCACGTCATTCGCTCCGATCACCAGCGCCACGTCCGTCTGCGCAAAATCGCCGTTGATGTCGTCCATATCGAGCAGTCGGTCGTACGGGATGTCCGCTTCCGCAAGCAGCACGTTCATGTGACCGGGCATCCGGCCCGCCACCGGATGAATCGCGAATTTGACGTCCACACCGCGCTTCGAGAGCGCGTCGAAGAGTTCCCGCACCTTGTGCTGCGCTTGCGCAACGGCCATGCCGTATCCAGGCACCACCACAACTTTGCTGGCGGCGGAAAGAATCCCGGCAGCCTCCTCCGCGCTCGCGCTGCGAACCGTTTTTTCCTCCTGCCCGCCCGCCGCCGATGCCTGAACCTGGCCAAACGCTCCAAACAGGACGTTGGTAAAAGACCGGTTCATCGCCTTGGACATAATTACGGAAAGGATGAAGCCGGAGGAGCCATCCAGCGCGCCCGCGATAATCAGCAGCTTGCTGTTCAGAACAAATCCCATCGCCGCCGCGGAGAGTCCGGCGTAAGAGTTCAAAAGCGAAATCACCGTCGGCATGTCCGCGCCGCCGATGGGGATAATCATCATCACGCCAAACACAAGCGGAACGAAAACGATAAACGGATACAGGCTTTTCATACCCGGGTTGGCGACGAGCAACCCGCCGATCACCACGGCTCCGGCCAGCAGCGAGAGGTTCACGAAATTCTGTCCGCGATACGTGATCGGGCGCTGCGGCAGGATTTCTTGCAGCTTGCCCGCGGCCATCAAGCTGCCGGTAAACGTGAGCGACCCCAAAATCACTTCCATGCAAAGTACGGCCATGACGAAGCTCGAGATATTCGGCGACCGCAGATAGAACTCCGCGCTGCCGACCAGTGTCACGCAAAGCGCGCCGAAAGCGTGGCTGAGAGCCGTCCGCTGCGGTACCGCCGTCATCTGCACCTTGCCCAGCGGGATGCCGATGATTGTGCCCAGCACCAGCGCAATGACGATCCATTTCCACTCCACAATTTCCCGGTTCAGCAGCGTGCCCCCGATCGCAAGCACCATGCCGATTTCCCCCGCCAGCACGCCCCGGCGCGCCGTCGGCGGCGCGCTCATCCACTTCAGAGACAAAATGAAGAGGATGCTGGCGATCAGGTAAACGGCTTCTATGAAGTGCTCAGTGAAAGGAACGCTCGTCATGGCGTTGCGCCCCTCAGGCCTTGCCCGGCCGGCTGGACTTGAACATCTTCAGCATCCGGTCGGTGATGATGAAGCCGCCGACGATGTTGCTCGTCGCGGCAATGATGGCGATGGTTCCAAGTACCGCGGAAAAAGTCGTTTTGTGCTGGCCCGTGATCACGATCGCGCCGACCACCGCGATGGCATCCAGTGCATTGGTGAGCGACATGAGCGGCGTGTGCAGCAGCGGAGAAATCCTGCGAATCACGTCAAAGCCGATGAAGCCGGCCAGAACGAAGATAAACAAGCTGTCCAGCCAAGTTCCCGACATGTTTCCTCCCGCCCCTGCCGCCGGCAGCGGCGCAAACGAGCTGCGAACTCACCTGCTCTGCCCGGCAAGCGCGGGCAAAGCGAAAAACTCGCGCACTCGCTCATTCACGATCTCGCCTTCGCGCGTGAGCAGCGTCTCGCGGATGATTTCGTCGCCGGAATCGAGGCGCGCCTTGCCGTCTTTCAGCAAATGCAGCAGGAACGACGTCACATTGCGCGCGTACATCTGGCTCGCATGGTAAGGAACATCGCTCGCCATATTGATGCGGCCGATGATGGTTACTCCATGCCGCACCACCGTCTCGCCGGCTCTCGTCAGTTCGCAATTCCCGCCGCGCTCCGCTGCCAGGTCGAGAACAACCGAGCCGGGAGCCATGCTCTTCACCATTTCCTCGGTCACCAGCACCGGCGACTTCTTGCCGGGAATCACCGCGGCTGTGATCACGATATCACTTTCGGCCACGGCCTTGGCCAGCAGCTCCCGCTGCTTCGCGTAAAACGACTCGTCTTGCGCGACCCCGTAGCCCCGCGCATCCTGCGCGTTCTTCGCCTCAATCGCAATCTCCAGAAAACGGCCGCCCAGGCTCTGCACTTGCTCCTTGGCCGCGGGCCGCATGTCGTAAGCGGAGGCCACCGCGCCCAGGCGGCGCGCCGTGGCGATAGCTTGCAGGCCGGCAACCCCCGCCCCGATTACGAAAACCCGCGCCGGCGTTATTGTCCCCGCTGCCGTCGTGAGCATTGGCAGTATCCGCGGCAGCGCGTCCGCGGCAAGCAGCACCGCTTTGTAGCCGCAGATCGTCGCCATCGAGGAGAGCGCATCCATGCTCTGCGCGCGGGTCGTGCGCGGCATAAGCTCCACGGCAAAGGACGTCACGCCCGTGGACGCGAGCTTTTGCAGGCCCTCAGCGGTTCCCAGCGGCCGCAGGAATCCCACCAGCAGTTGTCCCCGGCGAAGCAGCGGGAGATCGGCCGCGCCGTTAATGTCATTCGATCCAAATGCCAGCACTTGCGTGATCAAATCCGCTTGCCCGAAAACTTCCGCCCGGCTCGCCGCTATCTTGCCGCCCTTTTCCGTGTACTGCGCGTCCGGGTAGCCCGCCTGTGTTCCCGCGCCCGTTTCCACCAGCACTTCGTGGCCGGCCTTGGCTAACTGCGGAATGACCAGCGGAACCAAGGCCACGCGCCGCTCGCCCGGATAACTTTCCTTGGGAACTCCGATGATCACAGGCCTTCCCCTTCCCGCATGTGCCGGCTAGCCGCCGCGCGTCCTCGTCGCGCGCGATTCGCATTCGGCACGGATGTTCTCCGCGACCGCGAAGCATATCACCGAGTCGCCAGCTTTGGGGAGACCGCAATTCGCCTCTGGAGGGATCCTTCGAGTGCGTCCTTTTCCTTGCGGACAGGCAGCTAAGTATCGGGGCTCCGAACGCCAAGCGCCCCATACAACGTGGGCGGACGGCTGGCAACCGCCGCCACAGCGGCTAAACGTTCGCGGCGAGCCTCAGCACGGTCAGCAGGGACGTCCGAGGGAGTTCCTGTGCAACGTTTCCTCGCCGTTGCATTCCTGTCCGTGGCTTTGGCGGTTTCGGCTTCGGCGGTCGCAGCGCTACGGACTGTTCCCGCACTGAACTTGCGTTGCCGCCAGCACATCCGCATCCAGCTGCGCGCCGCGCCAGTTCGCCGCGCAAAGCTGCGCGGGAGCGAGCCCCAGCGCGCCGCGCAAGTCCGCCCCGGCTAGATTCGCGCCGGCCAGATCGGCGCCGCGAAAGATTGCGCCCGCCGCGAATGCGCCCCGCAGATCGGAGTTCTTCAGTTCGGCATCCAGCAAGATCGTGCCCTTGAGCTGCGCTCCGCTCAGGTTTGCTCCCGTCAGTTTGGCCGAGGAGAAATCCGTCTGTTCCAGAGTCGCGAACGACAGCACCGCCCGCTCCATGCGCGTATCGCGCAAATCGGAGTGGGAGAGATCGGCCCGCAGCAATTCCGCTCCCTCGAGATTCACCGCATAGAGCGACGCGCCGGAAAGCTTCGCGTTCGAGAGCACCGCATTGTCCAGCATGCCATAGGAAATATCGGCGCCGCGCAAATCGGCGGCGGTGAAATTCGCCCGGCTCGCGTTCGTGGAAACCAGGGTCACGCGCGAGGCAAGCGCGCGATCCAGTATGGCGTCCCGCAGAATCGCCTCGCGGAGATTGGCGCCCCGCAAATCCGCCTCCGAAAGATAGGCGCCTTCGAGGTTCGCGCGCCACAGCCGCGCGTTCACCAGGAATGCGCGGTAGGCGCGCGCAAACCGCAAATTCATCTCGTTCAGACGCGCGCCGGGCACCGCGGCCAGGGCCTCCTCCGTCCACGACCCCCGCGGAGGCGGCCCGGAAAGAACCGATTCCGTCAGGTCCGCGTAAGGGCGATAGCCGATGGTTTGCAGAACGCTGGCGGCCCAGCGCCGGATGTCCAACCGGGAATGCTGCGTGGCGATGTCGCGGTCCGAAGGCAATCCGCGGTTGATACCCACCGAAAAAACGAGCAGGACGATGCCCGCGACAAGCGCCGCGCGCGTCGTCATCATCACCATGCGAAAAAGATTCTTCGCTTTCTGCCGCAGCAAATCGCCGGGGCGCAGCACGCGCGACACGAGCGTCGGAATGCACGTCGCGGCGGCCACCGAGAGCGTCAGAACCAGCGCCTGCAGCAGAGTGCCGCGGAAATCCTGCCGCACCAAATATCGCAGCCAAAACAAAAAGAGCGCCGCCGGCACCGTCCAATACGCGAGAACGGCCGCCACAACCATCTCGAGCATCGAAAACGGCGAGCGCTGGTCGCGCGACCATCGGAAGTGCCAGCGCACCAAGCCCATCAGGTACCACGGACCATCGCGCTCCAGCGTTTGCCCATCCGGAAATACCGCCGGCAGCGCCGCCATGCTCCCCCATAGCCGGAGCAGCAAAAAATGGAAGCGCACGTAGAGAACAAAAAGCAGCAGCGGCGCGCCAAGATAAAAACCCGCCATCGGCAACATCTTGCCGAAAGGACCGAAGGGAATCGCCGGGCCGTTGACAATCAACCGAACGTCCGTGGTGAATCCAACGAGCAGGCAGCAAAGCCCGCTCAGCAGAAGCATTGAAAAATAGAAGACCCTGGCAACCTTCGTCGCCTGCGCCATGGACTTGGCGCTATCGACCGCGGCGATGGATTCAGGCAGCAGCGCGTCGAACAAGTTCGCGCCGCCAAGCCGTCCGACCCAAAGGCCCTCCGCTCCGTACAGCACGGCGCCCATCAAATCCGCCCCGCGCAATTCCGTGCCAAGCAGCGTAGCGTTGCACAAATCCGCCTGCATGAGATTGGCGCCGCGAAGATTCGCCATCGAAAGATCAGCGCCGCTCAGATTCACGCGCTTCAAAATCGCGCTTTGCAGATTCACGCCAGTCAGATCGGCGTTCGAAAGATTCGCGCCGGAAAGGTCGGCGCGAACTCCTTTTTCCCCGCCGGATTCGGCCCAGAGTTTGTGCTGGTCGAGAATCTCCGCGAGTTCGAGCAGCGAAATTCCCGGCGTTGCCTGGTCGGCAGCGGCGTCGGCGAGCGGCGCTTCTTTGCTCGCGAGATCCGCATTCCCCCGCGGAGCCGTGGATTCCAGCGCCTCCGGCGACTCGCTTCCTGACGGAGCCTTCAGAAGCTCCTGAAGTTCCTGGCCCATACTTGGACTTACCCCCATGCGGCGGCGCGACGGCCCGCGCGGCTCGATTCGCGGTGAGAGAACTCGACTGGGTGAACCGATAGTGACCCGGAAGGGTTGTGGAAATCGCCTGTTCCGAGGGACAGGGGACGCCCAGAAAGCAACGACCGCAGCGGCCTGCGTGCGAGGCGAAAAGCGGGACACCGCAACACCAGACTCGCCGGGAAGGAAAGCAAAAAGAGCCGGGGTGCTCCGCTGAGGGGCCGATGCACCCCGGCTTATCCTGCCCGCCTCCGCAGTGAGCGAGCAAGAAACTTGTCTGTGATTCGCTGGCCGGGGACGTGGCGAGCGAGACTAGGGCACGGAGGATGTGCGCTAGACTTTTTCTTCGTCGTTACGCAGAAACTCGTAACGCTCAATGGCCGCGACGACGCCTACAGAGCCTTCGTCGCGAGGCTCGGTGCGCTGCACGCGGCCGAGACACCGGACGCGAACCGGTCCGGCCATGGTGATTTCGTTCGGCAGAGTCAGAAGGATTTCGACAGGGGAGCCTTCCTTTACGTCCTTCGAAAGGAAGAAATACACACCGCGAGAACTCACATCACGGGATTCCGTGCTGGTCTCGCCGACCGCGGCGCCGGTCGTCCAGCGAACGGTAAGAGGCAAGCGCATCTGGAAGCGCTGCGTCGTTCGGCGTTCGGAGCCTGCTGACAAGGCAAACCTCCCTGATGGAAGGTCCGAGTGTAACCGGGACAGGTCCAGCGCACAATAGGACTGGCGGCCCAAAACCGTTTCGACTCTAGGGAGTACGCGAGTACTAGTAGGTTTCTGTGTCTCCAGGCCAGTTACCCTGCTCATCCGCCTGTGTACGTGTATCCGAACCCGCCCGTGCCCTTTTGTGCGACCTTACCGCAAACGAGGCTCGCGGGGCCGGGCGTATTCCGTCAAAATGAGCCTAGCTCGGCCATTTCAGGTCCAAGACACGAGGTTCCAGCCCTCCGGAGGAGAAACCATGCGCAGGATTCTGCAAGGACTGTTTGTCGCGGTAGTGGCATTCGCGCTCTCGCCGGGAGCGTTGCCCGCTTCCCAGGATCACGACCACGGCAAACATGCAGGAGGCGACAAGCATGACCCTGGTGATCGCGACGATCGCCACGATAACGGAAAGCACAAAGGCTGGGACAATCCCCACAACCCGCACTACGACCATTGGGATTACGATCACGACCGCTACGAACCAGGACACCGCTATCCGCACGGCCGTTATCCCGACGTGCGGCATCGCTGGGTGGCGCGAACGTTCGACGTGCGCACCCGTCGCGTGATTCTCGACGACCGATCCACCTGGGTCGTGGCTTCCTATGATGTGAGCCGCTGCCGCGGCTGGGCATGGGATCGCGATGATGTGTTTGTCTACGACGACGACCATCACCCCGGCTGGTACCTCCTCTTCAACGCCCGTCTCGGCCAGTACATCCACGTTGAGTACTTCGGCGGCCGCTAGACCGCCGCGGAGATTCCGCGGGCTGCGCACTCCGGCGCGGCGCGACGGTAAGAAACCGGGAAACGCGGCGAGTGGCGGTTGTCGCTACTGGCATACGCATAGCGAGACTTCGGGCCTTCGAATCGTCAGCAGTCAAGGACGAACTGCGCTTTTCCGCCTCGCCGTGCCCTGCCTAACGGTGCTGGAGGTTTTCGATGAAGAACTGCGTTACATGAGTCATGAGGACGCGGCGCGCGGCGGGATCGCTCACACCGTGGCCCCGGCCGGGAAACGGCATGACTTCAACGTACTTGCCGGCCTCAATCAGGTCATCCACTAAACCAAGGGTATTCGCGAAGTGTACGTTGTCATCGCCCGTTCCATGCGCGATCAGAAGCTTCCCCGTCAGCCTCGCCGCATTTTCGATAGGGGATGAATCCTCGTAGCTGTGCGCGTGCTGGGGCAGCAGCCCAAGATATCTTTCCGTATAGATCGAGTCATAGTAACGCCAGTCGGTCACTGGGCCGCCCGCGAATCCGGCCTTGAAGTCCTCGGGGTCTTCGAACATGGCGTGCAGCGTCATGTGTCCCCCGTAGCTCCAGCCCCAAATGCCGATTCGGCTGGAATCGACATATGGCTGCGACTTGAGCCAGGTGACGCCGTCTCGCTGATCCGAGAGCTCCTGCGCGCCGAACCGGAAGTGTATGGGTTCCTCGAAGAGGTGACCGCGTCCGGCTGAGCCGCGATTGTCGAGCGCAAATATAATGAAGCCTTTTTGCGCCATCAGTTGATGCCACAGGAACGTTGCACCACCCCAGGCGTTGCGCACAACCTGCGCATGCGGCCCCCCATAGGTGTAAACAAGCACCGGATACTTTCGGTCCGCCTGGAAATCCGGCGGCTTGATCATCATCGCATTCAACTGCACGCCATCGTGTGAGCGAACCGAAAGAAATTGGACGGGAGAAAGCCGATAGGAATCGAGTTCCGGCACATGATTTTCGTTAATGGCGACGATCCGCGTGCCGTCGGCTCGGCAGAGATCCTGCCGCGGAGGCGTCATGGCATCGGAAAACGTATCCACAAAAGCAGTGGCGTCCGGGGAAAACACGGGAGCGTGCGTGCCGTCCGCCTTGGTCACGCGCGTAAAGCCGGAGCCGTCAAGACCGGCCTTGTAGAGTTGTCGTTCGAGCGGCGATTTTTCCGTCGCGGTGAAATAAACGGCCCCGGCGGCTTCATCGACTGCCTCCACGGCCGAAACTTCCCATTCGCCGCTGGTAAGCTGCGCCAGTTGCGCGCCCTGCAAATCGTAGAGGTACAAGTGCCGGTAGCCGGAGCGCTCGCTGGACCACAGGAAGCGCTTGCCGTCTTTCAAAAATCGGAGATCGTCGCTCACGTTGATCCAATACGCGTCCTTTTCGCTTAGCGCAACGCGGGACTTCCCGCTCGCTGCGTCGGCGATCAGCAGATCAAGCTGCGTCTGCGCTCGGTTCAGCCGCTGAATCGCCACGTGCCTCGAGTCATTCAGCCAGTTCACCCGTGGAATGTATTGGTCCGCTTCCGCGCCGGTATCCATCAGCCGCGCCGCGCCGCCCGAAGCGGCTGTCACATACACATGAACGACGGGATTCGCGCCGCCGGCGACCGGGTAACGCTCCATTTCCGCTGCGCCCTCAAAGGACTCGAAATTCACCAGCGGATACTGGCTCACTTTGCGTTCGTCCATTTCGAGAAACGCGATCCATTTGGAATCAGGCGACCACCAATAGGCCGTGCTGATGCCCAGTTCTTCCGGATAAACCCAGTCGAGTTCCCCTTTGCGGATCGCCTCCGTCCCGCCGTGCGTCAGCGCCCTTGCGTCGCCGCCGGCCGCGCTTACCACGAATAGATTGTGATTGCGAACAAAACTGACTGATCGGCTGTCCGGAGAAATCTTCGCGTCCGCAATGGCGTCATCGCCGGAAACCAGGGTCCGCGCCGTTTTCGTCTTCAGGTCGTACCATGCCAGCGCCTTCGCGCCGATAAACAGCAGCGCGGATTTGTCGGGCGCCCACTCGTATTCCGAGACCGCACGGCGGCCCAGCCCCGTAGCCTGGCTGCGGTTCGACCTTTCGGCGGGAAGAATGGCCGCAAGGTTTTCGCCCGGAATCAGCACCTGCCGCTCCCCCGTCGAGGCGTCCATGATCCACAGCTCCAGCTTCGCCGTTTTGCTTGCCCCAGTTTCGTCGAAAAAAGTGAGCTGCTTTCCGTCGGGCGACCAAGCCAGTCCTCGCGTGAGATGCCCGCTGAGGCTCGGTTGCGAGTAAATGCGATCCACCGTCAACGGCTTCGGAGGAGCGGAGTCGTCGATCCGGTAGGGAAGAGGCGGCGCCGCCGAACTCACCGAAGCTCCCGCGCTGGCAACCGAAACCCAGGCGCAAAGGAAAAAGGACCGGACTGCGACTCTCATCCATTCCTCCTACCGGAAACGCAAGGTCATATTCTATCCGAGTTGTTCCGGCGGTGTTGCCGCTGCGGTCCGTCCGCCGGGGACCACTTGGGGCAAATCCGGGCAGATCGTACCGAAATAACTGCTGCGTATCCCGGAAATGCCGCCGTCACCAATGAGTCTCTGCCGCACGCGCCAGCCACGCCCGGCAACCAACACCCGTCTCTAGGCGGCGTCTTGCTTTGCCGTGCGATCCATTTCGATAGCATCTAGCCTGGCGGCCAGTGGAACGCTCGTCCGCCAAGCAGGTGCAAATGCAGGTGAAACACCGTCTGACCGGCGCCGCGCCCGGTGTTCACCACCGTGCGGTAACCTCCGAGCAAATTGCGTTCGCGCGCCAGCTTCGCCGCGATCATTTGCATCTTCCCGAGTGCCGCCTGATCCTCCGTCGTTGCCTCGTTCAAGGATTCGAAATGTCTGCGCGGGCAAATCAGGATGTGCGTCGGCGCCTGCGGGTTGATGTCCTCAAACGCGAAAACATCGCCATCCTCGTGCACCAATTTCGCCGGAATCTCCTTGCGGCCGATTTTGCAGAAAAGGCAATCTGCGCTCATCGTTTCGCTCCTCCGGGGGGAGTCTCCTCATCCAGCCGGAAAACCAGCGGGCTGAAGCCTTCGCGGCGGCGCAGCTTCTCGGCCATTTGCCGCGCGGCGTCTTCTCCCGCGATTTTACCGACGCGCACGCGGTAGAACGGCCCATCATCGGTATCGAACCGCACGATCGTCACGGGCGAATACGTCGCGCTGAGGCGCTCGCTCAGCCGGTCGGCGTTATCGCGGTCGCGAAAGGCGCCAACCTGCACGGTAAAGAAGCCGCTGGCCGGGTCGATGCCGGGCGTCAGCACCTGGATGCGTACCGGCACCACGCCCGGCCCGATCGATCCGATCTCCGCCGCTGCCGCTCGCGAGAGATCAATGATGCGATTGCCAACAAACGGTCCGCGATCGGTGATGCGCACCACCGTCGATTTTCCATTGTTCAGGTTCGTTACCCGGACCACCGTGTCGAAGGGCAGCGTGCGATGCGCGGCCGTGAATTTGTTCATGTCGTAGACTTCGCCGTTCGAAGAGCGCCGCCCGTGAAACGGATTGCCATACCAGGAGGCATTGCCCTCCTCGCTATAGCTCGAGGAAAGCATCGTGTTCGCGGCTGGCTGCCTCACATTTGGCGCTACCGGCGGCGCTGGTCCTGCGGTCGGTTCGGGTACGTCCGTTGACCGCTTTGCGGCATCGATCGTCTCTGCGGAAGCCGCAGCGGGCTGGCTAGGCGGTTGGCTCGAAACTGGCCGCCGGGCCGCGCAGCCGCCCAGGAGCGTCATCAACGCGCAGCAGAGCGCCATGGAGACGCCATGCAATCCCCATCTCGCGACTGCCTTCTTCTGTTGAGCCGCTCCGAGCAACAGTGCGCCTGGTTTAGGACCGAGGATGGGGAGACTGGGGGGAATTCGCAGGTGTCTGGGACGCCGCGCGCGCAGCCTGGCGCGCCTCGAGCTTGCTCGCCGCTTCGCTCAGCTTGCCGGAGACTTCGCGAAGAAAACTCGCCGTCCGGCGTTCCGTCTCCGGCGCGATTTCCTCTTCCACGTAGCGCCGCAGCCGGCTCAGTTCTTCGTCAATTCGCCGGCCAATCTCTTCGAACTTGTCCATTTTGGTTCTCGCTTCGCCTGATCGCCGCTGCCGTGCGCCCGTGCCGGAATATCAGCGCGACTCCGGTATTATAGAAACGCCCGAAAGAGGCCGCAAGGAGAGAGAGTTTTGGCGCTTCCCTACCGGTGGCACTGGCGATTGGAGCGGTGGAAAAGTTTGTTTCGCGGCTGGTTCGGCGGGAACCGCGCGCCGAGGCCGCAAATCTGTCCGGTTTGCGGCGCGCTCGTCGGCGTAAATGCCAGGCGCTGCCATGAGTGCGGCTCCAGCCTGCATTTTTCGTTTGCCGCCCTGAACAAAAAGCTTGGCGGCTTGATTGGCGGCGATGCGCCGGTCACCACCGTGCTGCTGGTCGCGAACATTCTGCTCTTCGCCGTCACGTTGCTGATCACCATGGAGGCAAGCCGCGGCAGCACATTTCGTGCGCTATGGGGCGTCAGCAACGAAGCCGCCTACCGGCTCGGACTCTTATTGCCGTGGCCTCTCATGAAATATCTTGGCGAATGGTGGCGGCTGGTCACCGCGATGTTTCTCCACGGCAGCGTCATCCATATCGGCTTCAACATGATGGTGCTGTATCAGATCGGCCCGGCGGTCGAGGAGCTCTATGGCTCGGCGCGCTACCTCTTCATTTATCTGGTCACCGGCGTCGCCGGCTTCGTGGTGAGTTCGTATATCGGTGGGCACCCCTCGCTCGGGGCTAGCGGCGCCTTGCTTGGCCTTATCGGCATTTTGCTCGCGGTGACTTCACGCCGAGGCGGCGCTTATATGCGCCAATTGCGCTCGCAGCTGATCAGCTCGCTCGTCATTCTTTTCGCGCTTGGACTCCTGCCGGGAGTGGGCGTGGATAACTGGGCGCACGGGGGCGGTTTGGTTGCGGGTTTCCTGCTCGGCCGGGTCATGGCCGACCGCGCTCCCATCACACCCTCGGAGAAACGCATTGCCGCCGGCCTCGGCTGGCTTTCCGGAGCCGCGATTTTTGCTTGCTTCGCGCTGATGATTGTGCACTTCCACGATCCCCTGCCGTAACTCGCGCGGAAAATTCCAGGCAGATCGCCGTAACGAAACCCTCGATTCCTGCTATCGTTGAGGAGCATTCTCCGCGCCCATGGACACGCACTCCATCGTCATCGTCAGCCTGCACACGCCCAAGGAAAAATTCTGGGGCGAACTTCTCGCCATCAATCCCGCCGGTGTGACTCTCCGCGGCATTGACCTCAATTCCTTCGATCACTTCCTTCGCCAGATCAACGAACCCGATGCCGAACGCATCGGCCTCCCCACCGTTTTCTTCCCGATGACCCGCGTCGAGCGCATCGCTCTCGACGAACCCTCCGGCGCCATCCCCTCCATGAACGAACTCTTTGCCCGCAAGACAGGCCGCTCTCTGCTCGACTATCTCGCGCGGTTCGCCTAGGCCATTTGCTTCACCGCGCCGAGTGCTCTACGCTATTCTGCAATGCAAGGTCGCATCTGGACGGTACCAAACCAAATCACATTTCTTCGGCTCGGCTTTTTGCCGGTCTTTCTCATCCTTATTGCCTATGACGCATACGGCTGGGCGCTCGTCGTGCTTGTCGTGGCGGGACTCTCCGACGGCATCGACGGGCTGCTGGCTCGCAAGCTGAACCAGAAATCCTCGATAGGCGCCTATCTCGACCCCATTGCCGACAAGCTGCTGCTCTCCTCGTCATTTGTGATTTTGGCCTTCAAGCATCAAGTCGCGTGGTGGCTTACCATCCTCGTGCTAAGCCGCGACGTTCTGCTGCTGACCGTCGCTGCCGTGATTATCTTGATCTCGGGTTATCGCCCCTTCCCCCCCAGCATTCTGGGCAAGCTGACGACCGCCGTCCAGATTTTGCTCGTGTTTACGCTCGTGCTTGCCGCGGCTTTCCCCGCGCTCCATTTTGGTGTGTGGACTCGCGCGCTCATCTATACCGTAACCGCCCTGACCGCCGCTTCCGGTTTTCACTATTCCTTCAGCATGGCGCGCCGCCTCAGCGCTTCGTAGCCTTCGCCCGCTACGGATCTTGGATCCGCCTCCGGCCCGGCCTCACACCGGCATCTTCGCCGGGCCGCCCCTCGGCACAATGAGTTTTGGCTCGGTCAGAGCCAGGACTTCTTCGAGGCTTGTTTCCGCGGCGAGTTCGCGCAACAGGAGCCCCTCGGCCGTGACATCAATCCACGCCAGCTCCGTCACGATGTGATTCACCACATGGACGCCGGTCAATGGCAGCGTGCACTTCCTTAGAATTTTCGGCTTGCCCTCCCGCGTGGCGTGCTCCATCGCCACAAAAACCCGCTTCGCGCCGGCGACCAGATCCATGGCTCCGCCCATGCCCTTCAGCATTTTGCCCGGCACCGCCCAGTTCGCCAGCGTGCCTTTTTCATCCACTTGCAGCGCGCCCAGCACCGTCAGGTCCACGTGCCCGCCCCGGATCATGGCGAAGGAATCCGCCGAGGAAAAGTAGCAGCAGCCCCGCCGCTCGCTGACCGTCTCTTTGCCCGCGTTAATCAGGTCCGGGTCGATTTCCACCTCCGTGGGATATGGCCCCACGCCGAGCATGCCGTTCTCCGACTGCAGAATCACTTCCATTCCGGGCGGAACATAGTTCGCGATCAGCGTCGGCATCCCGATCCCCAGATTCACGTAGTAGCCATCGCGCAACTCGAGCGCAATCCGCCGCGCGATTCGCCCTCGCTTCTGTTCGTCTGTCAGCGCCATGGCTTACGTCTGCCTCGTCGTGCGCCGCTCGATGCGCTTCTCGTACTTCGGTCCCTGCAGGATGGCGTCAACGTAAATCCCCGGCGTGTGCACGTGGTCCGGATCGAGATCCCCTAGCTCTACCAGCTCTTCCACTTCCGCAATCACGTAGTCCGCCGCCGTGGCCATCATCGGATTGAAGTTCCGCGCCGTTTTGCGGTACACCAAATTGCCCCAGCGATCCCCTTTCCACGCTTTCACAAACGCAAAGTCCCCGCGAATACCGCGCTCCAGCACGTACATCCGCCCGTTGAACTCGCGCGTCTCCTTCCCTTCGGCGACCATCGTGCCGTAGCCCGTCGGCGTATAAAACGCTGGAATGCCCGCGCCGCCCGCTCGAATCCGCTCCGCAAACGTCCCCTGGGGATTCAATTCCAGCTCCATCTCGCCGCTGGTGACCAATTGCTCGAATAGCTTGTTCTCGCCAACGTAGGTGGACACCATCTTCTTCACTTGCCGTTGTTGCAGCAGCAAGCCGATCCCGAAATCGTCCACACCCGCATTGTTGCTCACAATCGTCAGGTTCTTGGTCCCTTTGCGTCGCACCGCCGCGATCAGATTCTCCGGAATGCCGCACAGCCCAAAGCCGCCCATCAGAATGGTCGCGCCGTCTTGCAATTTCTCGATGGCCGCATCCGCCGAAGCTACGCGTTTATCCATGGTCCGTTGCCCATTCGAGTTTACTCCACGCGCGCTCCTGCCGTGAATGCCTCCGCCCTGGCCTCACAGGCCGCGCAGCAGCTTGTACAATTCGTTGGCAGCCTCGAAATCCGCTTCCAGTTCTCGGCTGGCCAGCCGCTCGCGCAAATCCTCGATGCGCTGCGCTAGCAGGTCGAGCGCCGCCGACAGCACTTCCCGGTTTGTGAGCACGATATCGCGCCACGTTTGATACGAGCTGCCCGCCAGCCGCAGGGTGTCGCGCAGTCCCGGTCCGGCCAGCCTGACCGGCAGTCCGTTCTCATCCAGCCGGTCGTACAAGAATGCCCCAAGCGCCACCGCGGTGAGTTGCGGCAGATGCGACGCCAGTCCCACCGCGTAATCGTGTTGCTGTGCCCCGAGCCACACCGGCCGCGCGCCCATCTTCTCCAGTATTTTCACGAATGCGCCGATGCGCGGATCTCGCTGCGTCTCGCTCTCTTCCTCGCGCGCTTCATCGATCAGGGCGTACGCGTGGCCCCGGAAGAGGTCCGCATCCGCGTGGGCAATCCCCGAAAGCTCGCGGCCCGCCATGGGATGCCCGCCCAGAAAGCGAGGCCCCTCCCCGCGAGCGAATAACTCCGTGGCTGCTTCCATGATCCGCTGCTTCGTGCTGCACGCGTCCGTCACCAGCGCGTGCTCCGGCGCGAGCCGCGCCACCTCCGGCAAAAGGTCCAGCGTCACGCCGATCGGCAGCGCAATGTAAACCAAATCTGCGTTGCGCAGCGCATCTTCCAGCCCGTCGCAGAACGCCTCGTCCACCGCGCCGCTGCGCTTGGCTTCGCCGGCCTCTTTCGCGCGGTCCCAGCCGCGAATCTCGGTGTCCGTTGTGTATTTCCGCAGCGCCAGCGCAAACGAGCCGCCAATCAGGCCCGTGCCAACAATCGTCACGCGCTGGATCAAATGTCCGGCCATTTCGCTCGGCGCCTTACGCCATCCGGCGGCCAATCGCCGGCGCGATGATGCGCAGTTCCGCCATCAGTTGTGCAAAGGTTGCCGGGTCGAGCGACTGCGCGCCGTCGGAGAGCGCATGGTCCGGATCGTTGTGCACTTCGATCAGCAACCCATCGGCGCCCGCGGCCACCGCCGCGCGCGCCATCGCCGGCACTTTGTCCCGCCGCCCGGTCCCGTGCGAAGGATCAGCGATCATCGGCAGGTGCGAAAGCTTCTTGATCACCGGAATCGCCGCGATGTCCAGCGTGTTGCGCGTGTACGTCTCGAAGGTGCGAATTCCGCGTTCGCACAGGATCACGTTGTAATTTCCGCCCGACAAAATGTATTCCGCGCTGAGCAGCAGCTCTTCCATCGTTGCGGAAAGCCCGCGCTTTAGCAGCACCGGCTTGCGCACCTCGCCGAGCGCCCGCAGCAGGTGATAATTCTGCATATTTCGCGCGCCCACTTGATAAACATCCACGTACGCGCCCATCATTTGAACCTGTGAAGGATCCATCACTTCACTTACCGTGAATAACCCGAACGCGTCCGCCGCCTCGCGCATCATCTGCAGCCCTTTTTCGCCCAGACCCTGAAAGGCATACGGCGAGGTCCGCGGCTTGAACGCCCCCGCGCGAAGCACTTTGGCTCCCGCTTTGGCGACGCTTTCCGCCACGCAAAAAATCTGCTCGCGTGATTCCACCGAGCACGGCCCCGCCGCGACCGTCACCTCCGGCCCACCGAAGCGCGCGCCCCGCCCCAAATCCACAATCGTCCCTTCGGGCTTGAATTGCCGGCTCGCCAGCTTGAAAGGCTGCGTGATGCGCATCACTTCCCGAACGCCGTCGAGCAGCTCGAAATCGCGATGATCGAAGTCGCGGTGCACGCCGACGGCTCCCAGCACCGTGTGCGATTCCCCCGTCGAGCGGTGCACATGGAAGCCGCTCGCAATCAGCCGGTCAATGACGTGTTGAATCTGCGCGTCCGTCGCGCCCTCTTGCATCACGATTACCATTCCCGTTCCCCTGTTCCTTACCCTCTGCGCCCGCTGCCTTCCCGCCCCCTTCTACTCCCAAATCCTGCGGTTTATTTCCGCTGGCATCCTCACTCCGCTGCTTCCTTGCTCCCCTCGCCTTGTTCATCCATCGCGTCCCGCTCCACCGCCCGCGCCTCGTCAATGATGCGCTCGAAGAGCCGCCGTATCGCCGCATCCGTGAGCGGCCCGGAATTGTTTCGCTCCGCGTTCTGCAGCACCTCTTTTTCACGTTCCGGCTGGTAAAGCGGCAAGTGCTCCGCGTGCTTGATTTTTCCGATTTCGAGCGCGCACCGCGACCGCTCGTTCAGCAGCTCCACGAGCTTCCTGTCAATCTCATCAATGCGGCGCCGCCAGTCTCCGATCTTCATCAGGCGCCCCCGCGCCATCGAAATGGGCCCCGCGGCCATGATCGCCGCCGGCTTCCTCTTCTCATCGCAAATGCTCCGGTCATTGCGCCGCCTCGCGCCGCGAAATCCCCCGCCGCCCTGCTTCCTTGAGCCGCCGCACCTGCGTTCGCAGCGCATCCGCGGCGGAATCCACGGTTCCCGCTTTTTCAATCTCGCTTACCAGCGCCGAACCGACCACTGCCGCATCCGCCAGTCCGCCCAGCATCGCAACATGCGCCGGCTGCGACACTCCGAATCCGACCGCCAGCGGCAGATCGGTCAGTCCCCGCGTCCGCCGCACTAGGTCCGGCACATCCGCGGCCAGGGCCTCCTTTGCTCCCGTCACGCCCGTCCGCGAAATCAGGTACAAAAAGCCTGAGGAGGCCGCCGCGATCTTCGCGAGTCTGTCGTCGGTTGAAGTCGGCGCGCCGAGAAAAATCGTATCGAGAAGATGCCTCCGCATCGCGCTCCGATACTCATCCGCCTCTTCCACGGTCAGATCCGTTGCCAGCACTCCATCGGCGCCCGCCGCCGCGGCCTCCGAGGCAAAGTTCTCAAGCCCCATCTGCAGAATCGGGTTGTAGTAGCTGAAGATCACAATCGGCACCTGCGAGACCCTTCGAATCCTCCGCACCAGCTTCAGCACGCCCGCTAGCGTCGTCCCTGATTTCAGCGCCCGTTCGGAAGCCCTCTGAACGGTCGGCCCGTCGGCTAGCGGATCGCTGAACGGCACGCCCAGCTCAATCACGTCCGCGCCGGCCTCCGCCAGCGCCTGCACAAATTGCAGCGTGGCATCGAGCGCGGGATCGCCCGCCGTAAGATATGCCACGAGTCCCACTTCGCCGCGCTCGCGCAGTTCCGCGAAGCGCCTCGAGATACGAGTCGAGCTGGAGTTGTCCGCCACGAGTCTCCGGTAGCGCGGCCACTCCTGCCTGTGCCGCGCTCGCACAAATACGCCATCCGCACACTGGCGCGAGCAGAGATGGACACCTTCCGAGACGCCGGTTCATCCTTCCCTGGCTTGCAACGTGTGGAAATAAAGATTAGAGCAGGCGGGAATAAGTGTCCATGTCCTTGTCGCCGCGCCCGGAAATATTGATGATCACCAGATCATCCTTCTTCATCCTCGGCGCCTGCTCCAGGAATCCCGCCACCGCATGTGCCGATTCCAGCGCCGGAAGGATACCCTCCGCGCGCGCCAGCGTTTTCGCCGCCTCCAGCGCCGCTTCGTCGCTGACCGCGGCATAGTCCGCCCGCCGCTGGTCGGCGAGCCACGCATGCTCCGGTCCGATCGCCGGGTAATCCAGCCCCGCCGAAATCGAATGCGTCGTCGCGATTTGCCCGTCCTCGCTCTGCAGCACGTACGTGTAGGTTCCTTGCAGCACTCCGGGCCGCGCTCCGCTGAACCCTTGCAGGGCCCCCATGCGCACCGCGTGCTCGCCGAGTCCTTTCCCGCGGCCGCCCGCTTCGATGCCCGTCATCTGTACGCCGGAATCGCGCAGAAACGCGGAAAACAGTCCAATCGAGTTGGACCCGCCGCCCACGCAAGCGAAAAGATGGGTCGGCAAGCGCTTCTCCGCCGCGAGAATCTGCTCGCGCGCCTCGCGTCCGATGGCGCTGTGAAAATCCCGCACCATCGTGGGATACGGATGCGCGCCAAGCACCGAGCCCAGCAGGTAGTGCGTGCTGCGCACGTTGGTCACCCAATCGCGCATCGCTTCGTTAATCGCGTCCTTCAGAGTCCGGCTGCCCGAATCGACCCCCACGACCTGGGCCCCGAGCATGCGCATTCGCGCCACGTTCAGCGCCTGCCGCGCCATGTCTTCGGTACCCATGTACACCACGCACTCGAGTCCGAGATGCGCCGCTACCGTCGCCGACGCCACGCCGTGCTGGCCCGCGCCTGTTTCCGCGACAATGCGCGGCTTGCCCATCTTTTTCGCCAGCAGCCCTTGCCCGATGGCGTTGTTGATTTTGTGGGCGCCCGTGTGCAGCAGATCCTCGCGTTTAAGGTAAATCCGCGGCCCCCCGATTTTCTCCGTTAGCCGCGCCGCGAATTGCAGCGGCGTCGGCCGCCCCGCGAAATTCTTGAGCAGGCTCGCGAATTCCCCTTGAAATTCCGCGTCTCGCTGCGCCTCCTCGTAAGCGCGCTCCAATTCAAGCAGCGGCACCATCAGCGTCTCGGGCACGTACCGCCCGCCGTACGGGCCGAAGCGTCCCCGCGCTGCCGCCGCCGCTTGCGGAATCGTGCTCATGCCGTTCCCGATTCTCCCGCCGAGCCCGCCAGTTCTCTTTCCGCGCGCCGTACTTCCTCGATGAACTCCCGCACCTTCCCGTGGTCCTTCTTGCCCGGCTTCGTCTCCACTCCGCTGGCCACGTCCACCGCGTAGGGCCGCACGTGCCGAACCGCCGCGCCCACGTTTTCCGGCGTCAGGCCGCCCGCAAGGATGATTTTCCGGCCTTCGGCTGCGCGCCGCGCGAACGCCCAGTCGGTTGTCTGTCCTGTCCCGCCATATTGGCCTGCTCGCGCCGCGTCGAGAAGAAACGCCGCCACGTCCCGAAATTCGTCAAAGACCGACAGCGGGAATCCCGGACCCACACGCAGTGCCTTAATCACCCGCATGCTCCGCGCCACCTCGGAAACGGTCGCCGGTGTCTCATCCCCGTGTAGTTGCGCCGCGTCGAACCGAACAAACGATTGCAACGAAACGATGTCGCCCGGTCTCGCGTTCACGAACACGCCCACTGCTTCCACTTCCTTCGGCAATTTGCTCCGGATCTGCGCCGCGTCGGCCGTCGAAATGCGCCGCAGGCTCTTTTCATAAAAATTCAGCCCCAGGGAGTTGGCCCCCGCTTCGCTCGCCGCCTTTGCATCGGCCCAGTTGGTAACTCCGCATATCTTAATGCGAATCATGGCCGCTCATTCCTTCGCCGTCCCGGCTCCGCCGTTCAGCAGATGATAGAGGGCAACCGCCGGATCCGGCGAGAGCATCAGGTGCTCTCCGATCAGGAAGCCGTCAAAGCCCGCGTCTCGCAACGTTCGCAGCTCTTCGTTCGTGCCAAGCCCTGATTCGCTCACGGCGATGCACTCCTCTGGAATCCTCTCGATCAATTCGCGCGACGTTTCCGGACGCACCGCAAGCGTCTTCAAATCCCGGTTGTTCACGCCAATGATTCGCGCTCCCGCCTTCAGCGCTGTTTCCAACTCGCCGCCCGTGTGCACTTCGACCAGCGGCTCCATCCCCAGGTCTCGCCCCAGCGCCATCAGCTCGCGCAATTGCTCCCCTTGCAGCGCCGCCACAATCAGCAGAAAACTGTCGGCGTCGTTCGCCCGCGATTCCCACACCTGCCACGGATCGAACACGAAGTCCTTGCGGAGTGCCGGCAGCTTCTGGGCGCTCTTCCGTGCATCGCGCAGATTCTTCAGGGAGCCGCGAAAGAATTCGCCTTCCGTCAATACCGACAGTGCCGCCGCTCCGGCGCTTTCCAACGAGCCGGCCAGCGCGGCCACGTCGAAATTCTCGCGCAGTACCCCGCGCGTGGGCGACGCGGGCTTGAGTTCCGCGATCACGTTCAGTCCGTCGCGCGATAGCGCCACGGCAAAATCCCGCACTGGCGTTGCCGCCTTCACGCCATACTTCAGCGCCGTTTCCGGCAGCACCTTCTTCCGGTGCTCGACCTCGGCCCGCCGTGCCTCCAGAATGCGGTCCAGGACCGTGCCCGTATTGGCGAATGCGCTCACTTCCGCGCCTTGCTCCACGCCGGTTTCGTGGGCCAACCCCAGTCGTACAGGCTCCCGCCCGCCTGGCTGGCCCGAGGGCAGTGCCGGTCCGCTCCTGGCGAATCTCGCGCGCCACTCCCCCGCATTCCATTTGCTCCGGCTATTAGAAGTGTACCGTGCGCGCCCGCTTTTTCACGAATACAATAGAAGGTTCTGCAGGCCACGCCCAAGGAGCATGATGAGTTTCGAGCAACAGTATGGAGCACTGTTCACCGAGATTGCCAATGAAGCCGACACTCTGGCCATGCGCTATTTTCGTACCGACGGCCTGCGCATCGAACGCAAGCGCGATGGCACTCGCGTCACCGAAGCCGACCGCGCCATCGAAGCCATGGCCCGCGCCAAAGTCGCCGCCAGCGGCCTCGCTCTGGATGTGCTCGGCGAGGAAATGGGCGGCGGCGATGCCGCCCGTCCCGGCCGCTCCGGCCGTCCCCGCCTCATCATTGACCCCATTGACGGCACCGAGGAATTCTCCCGGGGCATTCCCACCTTCGGCACACTGCTCGCCATCGAGTGCAAGGGTGAAATCGTTGCAGGCATGGCCAGCGCTCCCGCCCTCGGCGCGCGCTGGTGGGCGTACCGAGGGCAAGGCGCTTTTCGCAATGGCGAGCGCATCTTCGTTTCCGAGGTCGAGCACCTGAGCGAAGCCATGGTCTTCACCACGGGAACCGGCCCCAAAAAGACGCCCGAGCAGCGCATCAGGCTCCGCAAACTCGCCGACACCGCCCGCAGCGGCCGCGCTCTCGGCGGATTCTGGCAGCACATGCTCGTTGCCGAAGGCGCTACCGAAGCCGCCGTGGATCTCACGTCGCAGCCCTGGGACCTCGCGCCTCTCGGTATCATCGTCGAAGAGGCCGGCGGCCGCTCGACGAATATCGCCGGCGAGCGCTCCATCTACACAAAGACCCTGGTCAGCACGAATGGCAGGATTCACGCCGAAGTGATGCAAATCCTCGGCGAGCGGTAGCCACCAACTCCCGCCCTTGCCGCTCCTGCCTCATCGCACAGTTCCGCTCGGACCGTCAAATCAAATGCAGTGCCTTCTCCCGCGGAGCGCTTCCATTTTGGCCGTTGCCGCCATCCTCTCTCAATCCACAATTGTTGCTTGGATTTTTCAACGGAGGCGCTCCGATGGACACACGTCTTCAGGCCGAAAAGGCTGCCAGACTCCGCCAATTGCATCAAGGGCCAGGCATTCTCGTCCTGCCCAATGCCTGGGACGTTGCCAGCGCGCTCGTCATCGAACAGGCCGGCTTTCCCGCCATCGCCACGACCAGCGCCGGCGTTGCCGCGACGCTCGGCTATCCCGATGGCCAGCGTATTTCCGCGGGCGAAATGCTTGCCGCCGTGGCGCGCATCGCGCGCGCCGTGCGCGTTCCGGTCACCGCTGACCTGGAAGCGGGTTACGCCGGCACTCCGCAACAAATTGCCGAGTTCGCGAAACAGGTCGTGCATTCCGGAGCCGTCGGCCTCAATTTCGAGGATGTAACCGGGGATGATGAGAGCACCCACGTGCCGCTCCCGTTGCAGGTCGAGAAAATTCGCGCGCTGCGCGAGACTTCCGCCGCCCTCGGCGTTCCGCTCGTCATCAATGCGCGCACGGATATCTGCTTGATGCCCATCGGCGATCCGGCAACCCGTTTCGAGCGTACCGTCGAGCGCTTGCGCGCCTATCGCGCGGCCGGCGCTGACTGCCTCTTCGCGCCCGGAGTGGCCGATCGCGACCTCATTTCCAGGCTCGTGAAAGCCGTCGAAGCCCCGCTCAATATCCTGATGAGCCCGGGCTGTCCCACGATTCGCGAGCTCGCCCAACTCGGCGTCCGTCGCGTCAGCGCGGGCTCCTCGCTGATGCGGGCTGCGCTTGGCGCGGCTCGCCGCATTGCTCAGGAGCTGCGCGCGGGAACGAGCTTCGGCTCGCTCTACGACCATCCCGTGCCCTTTGCGGAGCTCAAGCAACTCCTCTCCCAAAGCTTGGCTTGAACTCGCTAGCGCTTCGCGGAGCCGCTATACTCGGTTCTCCGATGAAGAACACCAACGCCCTTACGCTCGCCGCTCTCAACGCGGAAATTGTCGCCTGCCGCAAGTGCCCGCGCCTGGTTGCTTATCGCGAAAAGGTCGCACGGGAAAAGCGTCGCGCCTTTCGCGATTGGGAATACTGGGGCAAGCCCGTTCCCGGCTTCGGCGACTCGGCCGCGACACTTCTGATTCTCGGTCTCGCGCCCGCCGCTCACGGCGGCAACCGCACTGGCCGCGTCTTCACGGGCGACCGCTCCGGCGATTTTCTGTTTGCCGCCTTGCACAAGGCCGGCTTCGCCAATCAGTCCTCCTCCCGCTGCCGCGACGACGGTTTGCGTCTCCAGAACGCCTACGTCGCTGCCGTTTGCCGTTGCGCCCCTCCCGCGAACAAGCCGCTGCCGCAAGAGATTCTCAACTGCCGCCCGTACCTCGAACGCGAACTCGAGATTCTGCAACCCCGCGCGATTCTCGCGCTTGGCAAAATTGCCTGGGATGGCTTTCTCGCCGTTCTCAAGCAGCAGGGGACGATCTCATCCCGCGCCGCTTACGTCTTCGGCCACGGCGCGGAAGCCCGTCTCCCTGGCGGCATCCGGCTCTTCGGTGTGTACCACCCCAGTCAGCAGAATACGCAAACGGGCAAGCTCATTCCCGCGATGTACGCACAAGTCCTCCGCCGCATCCAGCGCTTTCTCCGGAGCTGATTCCCTCTTCGCGGCGCCGGGTCCGCCGTTGGCGTCTGCGCCGCTTTATCCCTGCTCCTCATTACTCCTTCAGCAGATACAGCGCGCGCTCCAGTTCCAGCTCTAGCTTCGCTCCTCTCGGCAGATGGATCTCGTGTCCCCGCCCCGATTCCATCAGGTACGCCGTCAATGCGCCGAGCGCCGCGCCTTCCGCCGCTTCCTTCTTGTTTTTATCGCGAACTCCGTGCACCGCGCCCATGGCCGCTCCCGCCGCAGCCGCTTCCGCTGCGTCCTGTTGCGTGCTGCTGCGCCCCTCAATCAAGCCCTCTTCCCTCGATTGTGTTTTCACGCTGTGATCGCCCGGTACGCTCAGCACCTCCGCCACGATCGGCAAGCGCCCAAAGCGCGTTCGAATTTCGTCAAAGGTCAGCCAGAGCTTCGCGCGTCCCGCCACTCCGGCCGGTTCCACCCGGCTCACATGTCCCTCGATTTCCGCCCCCGCTGGCAAGTAGATGCCGCTGCCTGCCTCCAGCGGCTCGAGCGTGCGAACCTGGAACCGGCTGTTCTCTGCGCCCTCCTTCGAGTCTAGGTTGCCCTCGAGCCGCACCAGAAATCTTGTGCCGGGTACTACCGCGTATGCCTCGACCGGCAACCCCGGCTCGCGCTGCCCATCGGCGGCATGCGAGCCCGCCGCGCGGTTTTCCGCCGGGGTTCCGCGCGAATCGCGAACCGGCGGCAAATCCTGGCTCGGATACTGCGGCGCTTGTTGCGCCCTGGCGCTCGCGGCCGCAATCAGAGCCAGCGCCAGCACAAGGTGAATTGGCAGAGTGAGCTTCATCGCTTCATTTGCTCCTGGCTTCCCAGCCCATCAGCAGGTTGTAAGCCAGTGAACGCAGGTCTAACTTCCCAATTTGCAGCAGCTTGCGATGAATGATGGCCGGGTGAAATGCGCGTTGTCCGCTTTGCCCGGCGCAATGGCGGGATTCGGCGACAGTCGCCTCAACGCGCTGCCTGCGGGAACACCGGAGCCGCGCTGCCCGCGAAACCCTTTCGGAGGGTTCCTTCGCCGCCGCAAACAGCAATCCCGCACTCCGCGAACCGGGGATTTTAGTTGCCACGGTATAATGGAAGGCTATGCTCACCGTCAATAACGTCTCTATGCGCTTCGGAGCGCAGGTTCTCTTCGAGGACGTGACCTGTGCCTTCGTCGCGGGCCGCCGCTACGGCATCACCGGCCCAAACGGCGCCGGCAAGTCCACTTTCATGAGAATCTTGACCGGCGAGCTGGAACCCACCAAAGGCTCCGTCACCCGGCCCAAGAAGTGTGGTGTCCTCCGCCAGGACCAGTTCGCATTTGACCAGTACCGCGTCATTGACACCGTCATCATGGGCAACGCCGTCCTCTGGCAGGCCATGCAGGAGCGCGAGGCGCTCTGGGCCAAGCCCCATGAGCAAATGACCGATGCCGATGGCATGAGGCTCGGCGAACTCGAGGGAATCGTCGGCGAGGAAGGAGGCTATACGGCGGAATCCGACGCCGCCGTGTTGCTCGACGGCCTGGATATTCCCGCCGCTCTGCAGGAACGCCGCATGGGCGAGCTGCAGGGCGGCCAGAAAGTCCGCGTGCTCCTTGCGCAGGCTCTCTTTGGCAATCCGCAAGCGCTTCTGCTCGACGAGCCGACCAACAACCTCGACCTCGATTCCGTTCACTGGCTGCAGGACTATCTCACCGAATACGAGGGCGTTCTCCTCGTGATTTCGCACGATCGCCATTTCCTGAATACCGTCTGCACTCACACCGCCGATATCGACTACGAAACCATCATTCAGTACGTCGGCGGCTATGACGACATGGTGCTGGCGAAAACCGCCGTTCGCGCCCGCATCGAAGCCGAAAACGCCCAACGCGAAAAGAAAATCGCCCAATTGCAGGAATTCATCGCGCGCTTTTCCGCCGGAACCCGCTCCGCCCAAGCCACCTCCCGCAAGAAGGAAGTCGAGCGGCTGCAGACTCAGGAACTCGCCAAAAGCAACATTCAGCGCCCCTACATCCGTTTCGATATGAAAAAGCCCTCGGGCCGCCACCCGCTCGAATTTAAGAGCCTGCGCAAGTCCTATGGCGACCTGAACGTAATCCAGGGCTTCACCGCTAACGTGGACCGCGGCGAAAAAATCGCTTTGATGGGCCGCAACGGCGCAGGCAAGACCACCCTGCTGAAATCGCTCGTGCGCAACGCGCCCGGATTCATTGACGAAAGCGACCGCCACTTCGGCGTCGACGGTGGAACCGTCCGCTGGGGACACGAAGTCGCCGTCGGGTACTTCGCCCAGGATCACACCGATTCCATGGTTCGCGACAATACGCCCGCTCTCGAGTGGCTCTGGCAATTCGATCAAAGCGCCTCGCAGCAGGAACTGCGCGGCCTGCTGGGACAAATGCTCTTCAGCGGAGACGATGCCATGAAGCCGACTCGGGCTCTCTCCGGCGGCGAAACCGCGCGGCTCCTCTTCTGCCGCCTCATGCTCCAGAAACCCAATGTCCTCGTGCTCGATGAGCCAACCAACCACCTCGACCTCGAGTCCATCAACGCCCTGAACATCGCCCTTCAGCGTTACGAAGGAACCGTCCTCCTCGTCACTCACGACCACGACGTGATCGACGAGGTTGCCACGCGTATCTGGCATTTCCACGAAGGCAAGATCGAAGACTTCAAGGGTCCCTACCAGGACTTCCAGAAAATGCTGCAACGCGCCGCCATGCAGCGAACCGTAACACAACGGGCGTAGTTCGTTGCACCCCTGCGCGTCCTCGACGTCAAATGGGCCGGAGACGCAAAACTTGCATGGCGTGCTCTGGCTTTAATTCGCCCGGCGCTTTCCGTTCGCACGACGATTCCTGCCGGGACGAGCCCCTGTACTTTCGTACAGTGCGAGCTGAGAACGGCCCGCCGCTTCGGCTGCCCGGCGTCCCGGCGTTTCGGGCTACGCTGGGCAGAGTGAACCGGTGCGGTAAATCATCGGCAATCAAACCGGCAGTTCGATACTCCTAATGAATATGGATTTCGGGGAGGCTATATGAAGCTCATGCGAGTGATCGTCGCGGCCGCTCTCTGCTGCGCCGCCGGACTCTGCCTGCAAGCCAAGCAACACGACGACTATCAAAAGGGCACGCTCTTGCGCATGGATTCGGCTTCGTGCGGGTACTCCGAAAAGGACGGCAAGACGCTGGCCGGAGAAATTATCGGCACGGACGGTCAGCACAAGAAAACCCAGGAGCTGCTCTGCCAGGAATACGTCCTGCAAAGTGATCGCCTGATCTATCGCATTCGCCCAAAGGACGATAAGCATCCGGCGCTCCTGCCGGTCGGCGAAACGGCGCAATTCCGCCTGCACAAGGACAAAATGATTTTGCGTGTGCCGGAAGGCGATGGCAAGGAACGCGAGTACCTCGTCATTTCCATGACGCCTCGCGAAGACGCAAAAACGCAGTCCGCCTCCAACCAGTAGCCGGACATCTGTGGCCGCGTCTGGCAGCCGGACGTAATGGCGTGGTGTAATGGCCTGGTGTAGCAGCCGGGTGTAGTGGCCGATCTTCAGATCGGCCAGGCGCGTTCATCCGTACCCCCGCGGCTTGTCAAGCCGCGCAACCTACAATTCGTGCGCTGCGCGAAACTCCCGCACAACCGCCGCCGGATCCCGCTGGCCGGCGTCCACTGCGGCATTCATCTCGCGCATGTCCTCCGCCGAAACCTTGCCGCCCAGCTCGCCAAGAGCCGCTCGCAATTGCGGAAATCGCGCCAGCGTCTCCATTCGCACAATCGGCACGGCGTCATACGGCGGAAAGTAGTGCCGGTCGTCATTCAGCGGAAACAGGCCCAGCGCAGCAATCAGTCCATCGGTCGAATTGCCCGCAACGATATCCACCCTATGCTCGGCCAGCGCGCGATAGATCAATCCCAGGTCCATCACGCTCGGGGCTGCGGCAAAGTGCAGGCCGTATCGCTCGCTCCAGCCCTTGTATCCGTCCGGCCGCTCCAGAAATTCGTATCCAACTCCGGCGCGCCAATGCGGCGCCAGCGCGGCGATGTCCGAAACGTTGTGAAGCCGATAGCGCCGCGCGTCCTCCCCTCGCACCACCATCGCAAACGTATTCTCGAATCCAAGCGGCTCGGTTACCGCCAGATGGAAGCGGTCCGCATATGCCTGCTTCACCCGCTCGTAGATCCTGCCCGAACCGTCGCCATCCGGCCCTTCGTGCAGCACCGCAGTCAGCGCGGTCCCCGTATATTCCACATATAGATCCAGCTCGCCGGCCAGCAGCGCCTTGTGGCACAGCAGCGTCCCTCCAAGATTGCTCTTTCGGACAACCGGAATGCCCGTGCTCACTTCGATGTGTTGCGCCAGCAGCTCGCCCAGCACCACCTGCTCGGTGAAAAACTTTGAACCGATCGTGATGTGCGGCCGCGTTTCGCGGCAGCCGCCCAGGAGACCGAGCGGGCCCAACAAACCTAGCGCCAAAAGAGCGTAGCGCCGCATCGCCACTCCGTCTTTCGCACGAATTGCCAAGCGAACAGACTGCCTTCCGTTGCACTCACGTGACCCGCAATCGTCGTTCCACCGCCCCGAGCAATCCGTCCGCGATCAGCGCCAGCACGGCGGCGGGAATCGCTCCCGCCAGAATCACCGCATTGCTCACCATCGCTACGCCCCGAAAAATGAACGTCCCCAGCCCTCCCGCCCCAATCGCCGCCGCAATCGTCGCTACCCCGATCGTGATGACCGTGGCCGTACGCACTCCCGCCAGAATCACGGATAGCGCCAGCGGCAGCCGCACCCGCCATACAATCTGCCACGCCGTCATTCCCATCGCCTCAGCCGACTCCAGCACCGCCGGCTCGATCCCCGTTAGCCCGGCGAACGTGTTCCGCAAAATCGGCAGCAATGCGTAAAGCACCAGCGCCACAATCGCCGTTCGCCGCCCGATTCCCCCCAAGTACGGAATCGGTATCAGAAATCCGAATAGCGCCAGGCTCGGTATGGTCTGAAACACGTTGGCCGCTCCGAGCGCCGCTCCGCGCAGCCTTGGCCGGTACACGATCAGCATCCCCAGCGGCACTCCGATGGCCACCGCAATCGCGAGCGAGATCGCCGCGAGGCTCACGTGCTCTAGTGTCGCCTCAAGTATCTCCCGCTGGTGCGTCGCAAAAAATGTCAGCGCGCTCATGCCGGCATCCCCGCCGCCTTCAGCGAGGCCACGAACAACTGCACCTCCGGATGCGCGATCCCCGGAAACTCCCGCGGACCCGCATCCGCCGCGATTCGCCCCGCCTTTAGCAGCACGATGCGCGATGCAAGCTGCATCGCCTCACCCAAATCATGCGTCACGAACACGATCGTCTTCCCCAGCCGGTGCGCCAGGCCGCCAAACTCCCGTTGCAATTCCGCTCGCGTCACCGGATCCAGCGCGCCAAAGGGCTCATCCATCAGCAGAATCGGCGGATCCGCCGCCAGCGCCCGTGCCACTCCCACGCGCTGCCGCTGCCCGCCGGAAAGTTCCCGCGGTTTCCTCTCCCGGAATTCCTTCGGCTCCAGCCCCACCAAACTCAGCATTTCGTCCACTCGCGCCACCCTGCGTTTCCTTTCCCAGCCAAGCAGTCCCGGCACCAGTGCGATGTTCTCCGCAACCGTGAAATGCGGAAATAACCCCGCCTCTTGAATCACGTACCCGATTCTCCGCCGCAGTTCAATCGCATCCCATTCCGCCGTCGCGCGCCCCTCCACCTTCACTTCCCCGGAACTTGCCAGTAACATGCGGTTCACGAGCTTCAACAGCGTCGTCTTTCCGCTGCCGCTTCGCCCCAGCAGCACCACCCTTTCGCCCGCGCCCACCCCGAACGAAACGCCATCCAGAATCACACGCCCATCCCCGCTCTCGCCGCCCTTTCCATCTCGTTTTCTCCCCGTACCCTCAATTCGGTACGTGACCTTCTCGAACCCGATGATAGTCTGCGCGTTCGCCGGCGGGTTTTTTGCATCCAATGTGGTTGACATGAGCGCGGGCGGGAGCGAACATCATTCTAGCAGTTCTTTCCCCTCGCCCAAGAGGCGTACCCTTCGCCGTCTGCCTGCATCCAAGGAAGGTCAAGACCGCCATGGCCGTCGTAGCGAGTTCAGCACGTACCCGTCACGCTTTGCAAGCCCGCATACAAGAGGCGCGCTCGCGCACCGATGAATTGTTCCAGATCGTCCGTGAAGAAGCCTTCTACGACCGCCCCATTCCTGAGCGCCATCGCATCATCTTTTATCTCGGTCACGTGGAAGCCTTTGACTGGAACCTGCTCGCCGGCCGCGCCTTTGGCCTCTCGCCCTTTCACCGTACCTTTGATCAACTCTTCGCCTTCGGCATTGATCCCGTCGGCGGCGGTCTGCCGAGCGACACTCCCGCCGATTGGCCCCGCCGCGATGAAGTCGAGCGCTACGTCGGCCGCGTTCGCGATCAATTGGACTTGGCCATCGAGCAGGCGCTCGCCTATCCCTCCGAAGGCCATCCCCAGCTCACCACCATGCTCGAAGTCGCCATCGAGCACCGCCTCATGCACGCGGAAACACTCGCCTATATGCTTCATCGCCTCCCGCTCGAGCGCAAAATCCCCGGTCCTCCGCGGTCGGCCGGCAAGCCTTCCCCCGTTCGCGCTCAACTCGTCGAAATCGAGCCGGGCTCCGCAACCCTAGGCCTCGATGGCGCGCGCACCGCCGAATTTGGCTGGGATAACGAATACCCCGCGCATGAGGAGCACGTCGAACGCTTCGCTATCGACAACATCAACGTCACCAATCGCGATTTTCAGCGCTTCATCGAAGCCGGCGGCTATCAGCATCGCTCGCTCTGGGATGACGAAGCCTGGGACTGGAAGGAGCGCGAAGGTGTCACTCATCCCGCGTTCTGGCGCCGTGAAGGCAATCTCTGGATGTACAGGACCATGTTCGGCGACATTCGCCTGCCCGAGCACTGGCCCGTTTACGTCAGCCACGCCGAAGCCTCCGCCTACGCGAAATGGCTTGGCCGCAGGCTTCCCACCGAGGCGCAATTTCATCGCGCCGCTTACGGCGTACCGAAATCCTCCGAGCAGCGCGCTTATCCTTGGGGAGACGCTTCTCCAGCGGCGCCGCACGGCAATTTCGATTTTCGTCATTGGGACCCCGTTCCCGTCGGCTCGCATCCCGCCGGTGCCAGCGCCTTCGGCGTCCATGACCTCGTCGGCAATGGATGGGAGTGGACTCGCTCCACCTTCGCTCCTTTCGAAGGCTTTACCCCTATGCCTTTCTACCCCGGCTATTCCGCCAACTTTTTTGATGGCAAACATTTTGTGATGAAGGGCGGCTCGCCGCGCACCGCCGCTTGCATGTTGCGGCGCTCCTTCCGCAACTGGTTCCAGCCTCACTATCCCTATGTCTATGCAACCTTCCGTTGCGTGGAGGATTGATTAGGGCGCGTTCGCCGCAAGCGCCAATCTCAAGACCCAACCTGGGTGAACCATGCCGATTACTTCCCTTCCATCGCGGCACGTTTCCGAATTTGCCGCCGAAGTCCGCGCGGGCCTCACCAAGCCCGAACAGCGCGAACTCCCTTCAAAATATTTGTACGACGAGCTTGGCTCCGCCCTCTTTGAAGCCATCAGTGTCCTGCCCGAATATGGACTCACGCGCGCCGATGCGCGCCTCCTCCAAGAGCACGCCGCTGAAATCGTCGAGCTCTTGCCCCGCCCCATCCATGTCGCCGAACTCGGCAGCGGAAGCGGCAAAAAGACCCGCTGGATTCTCGAAGCCCTTTCGCGGCGTCAGGAAACCTGCTACTACCCAATCGAAATCTCGCCCTCCGCCTTGCAAGCCTGCGAAAAGGAACTCGGCAACATCGACCTTGTCAGCATCGTCGGGTTCGAGCGGCCTTATCTCGATGGATTGCGCACCGTCGCCGGCCACCGCCAAACCGGCGATCACCTTCTCGTGCTTTTTCTCGGCAGCACGATCGGCAATTTCGATCGCGGCGCGGGCGAAAGTTTCCTCTGTGACGTCCGGAAAATCCTCCGCGCGGGCGATGCCCTGCTCCTTGGAACCGACTTGGTGAAGGACGTCGCTACCCAGTTGCTCGCTTACGATGATCCCGCCGGCGTAACCGCCGCTTTCAACCTCAATCTGCTTTCCCGTCTCAACCGCGAACTCGCCGCCAATTTCAATCTCTCCGAATTCGCCCACGAAGCGCGCTGGAACCCTCTCGAGCGCCGCATCGAAATGCATCTCCGTTCAAAATCCCGCCAGCTCATCGAGATCCCCGCCGCGGGCCTGCGCATCCGGCTCGAAGAGGGCGAGACCATCTGGACCGAAAGCTCGCACAAATACTACCCCCGCGAAATCACCGAAATGGCTCGCCGCACCGGCTTCCGGTGTGACGCTCAGTGGATCGATGACGAGTGGCCATTTGCCCAGAACCTCCTCGTCGCCGTCGAGCAACATGCTCCTCGCGATTTCGCTCCCGCTTCGTAGCGGCCCCTCTATCGGTCAGATCGGCGCTGCTAAAGCCCTTCCACCTGCCATACCAACCGCGCCCGCCACGGCGCCTGCTCCGCCAATTCGGGCTTCCACACCGCCAGAATCTGCGAACCCTGATACACCCGCTCGAATCCGCCTTCCGATTCCGAGACTGTCTCGATCGGCGCGACCCAGAACTCCTCCGCGTTCGGCGCGTGCAGCGCCACGCGGATGCGCTGCCATCCGTCTTCCATTCGAAGCACCGGACCGGGCAACGTCCCGCTGAACCGCAGGTTCTCTCGTCCGCGCGGCCCTTCAAAAAAACGGTCCGGTTCTCCCGGCGCAAGAAAGTTCAGAACCGACTCGATCCCCACGGCCACCGGCCGGGCTGGCTTTTCCTCCGCTCGGATGCGAAGCTCACACCCGATTTCGAACCCCTGCGGCGCCGCCCGGAAAGAAAATCGCTTGACTATCGTGAGTTTCGGCCCCTGCACCATTGCCCCGGGCCCGCTCAGCCTCGGCGGCAATTCCAGCTCGAGCTCGCGCGCGTTGCAAAATCGCGTGCGGAAGCATCCGCCGGCGAGGCTCGCATCCTCCCCCAAGTCCACTCTCTCGTATTCCGTTTGCCCGCGCTCCGGATCAAACACCAATACGCGAAACGCATGCCGCGCCCAGCGGTCATACCGCAAAAACCGATCGAGCCCCGGTTCTTTCACCCGCGTATGCTCACCGTGAATCGTTACTGCGTGTCCCGTCACGCTCCGTCCAGCGGCTTCGCGCAGCCGCGCGTGATACGCTTCCGGCCGGCGCGTGATCGAGTTGATCAGCGTCGCTCCTGCCCCTCGAAAATCCACCGCCGCCAGCGTTCCTCCGTCCGAGGGCTTCACCAACACCTGGTACTCCGGCGCCGTGAACACCAGTTCCTTTTGCCCGTCGCCGTCATAGTCCGTTTCCTCCACCCGCGCCGTCAGGCCCCCGGGCGTCTGCCGCTCCGCAAGCGTTTCCGCCCGCACCAGGTTCCGCCACAATTCCGTCCGCAGGTGCGGCGCATACAACCCTCCGAAAATCCCGTGCCAGTAGGCGTCGTTGCATTGTCCCCGCAGCACGAGCTCGCGAGCCTTCGCAAGCTCCTCGCTCGATTTCGCATCGTGCGGCCGCGCCGGAACCCCCGCTACGCGCGCCGAGGCGCGCAGCATCTTCTTGTGCAGCAGGTTTGCCTCCGGATATTTCCGGAAGAAGCCGCGCCAGCAGCCGCCGCGCAGAAAGTTCAGCACTTCCGGCCGCGAATGGAATTCCTTCGCCACCGCGTGATACCGCTGCCGGACTCGCGTCGGCAGCGCCCATTCCATCATCTCCGTGTAGGACGCCGTGGGCAGATCCGCCCGGCCAAGCGGCGGCCGCACCGCGAGATATTCCGATGGCGTCGCGGTTTTCAGCCAGTCCGCGTTCTCCTCCAGCGCTCCAAAAAAATTCTCCAGCCATTTGTCCTCATAGCAGTGCTTGTGCGTCTCCGGCCACACACCGAATTTTTCCATGTCGTCGCCCATGATCGCGGCGCCGCCCGGATGCACGCTCGCGGACTCCCGAAAATATTTCGTCAGGTCCGCCGTCGTCCCAAATGGAATCAGATAACGCAGTATCTTTTGGCCCGGAAAGAGCTTCACCGTTTGCCCGCGGTCTTCCGCAATGTACGGCCCGAAAAGCTCTTCCGCCTCGAAACCTGCCGCGAGAAAATGAATGTCGTCCACCAGGGTGTACTGCACCCCCGCGGCCGCCAGCGTTGAAGGAAGCTGCGGCTCCCATACGCGCTCCGCAAGCCACGCGCCCGCCGGCCGTTGCCCAAAGTGGTGCTCGATATAATTCGCCAGGCGCGCGATCTGCTCCTGCTGGTCCTCCGGCGGAATGGCAATCAGGATCGGCTCGTAAAATCCGCCCCCCACCATCTCCACTTGCCCGCGCCGCGCCAGTTGCCGGATCAGCGCGAAGTAGTCGGGCCGGTTTTCCTCCATCCACTCAAGCAGCGGCCCCGAATAGTGCAATCCCACGTGGATCGCCGGATGCCTCTCCAGCAGCTCCAAGAACGGCAAATAGCACTGCTCATACGATTTCTCGAAGACGTGCCCGAAGTTGCCGCACGGCTGGTGCGCATGAAGCAGCAATACGAGATGAAAATTCTGTGTCATTCGAAAGTTTTCAGGCACAACTATCATACATTGGCATCGGTTTGAGAGCCGATTCGCGGCCCGTCTACGGCGCGAATTTCCGCCTTCCCACGTGGATCGACCATACTGAGGTTTTTAAGGCGTTTCGAAACTGCTCGGAAGAAATGGGGTGCTACCCAGTACTTCAATTGACCTATTTTTGACTTGCTGCGCTCTTGACGCTGCCCTAGCTTCCGAGTAGTCATCCTGCGTTGGAGGCTCCATGCCCTGGCAACCGCGCTTCAGGGCTGGAGTGAGGGTAACCGGGACGTCCTGACGAAAAGGCTCCGGATTTAGACACTCAGGGCTTTCTCGCCATCACCAACACCACCCAGGAGCCGCACCGTGCGTGCAACTTTCTACGTCAATGGCCATACACGAGGCTTGCTTTCCGCGGCCGGCAAGAACGGCCATCGCAGCAAGCTTTCCTTTGACAAGCTCATTCACAACCTCGAGGAAGCTGACTATGTCGGCCTCCCCGGAGGCGGTGGCGGCGGTGGCGGCGGCTGCTTCACCGAGAGCGCCAGTCTGTTCGTCGATTTCTCAGCCGGCGGGAATCCCTTTCCGGTTATGATGCACTATCAGTGGGCCGATGGCTCCTTCGACGACGAACCGGCTTTCGGCATCGTCAGCGGCGATACCAGCATGGTCAGCATCACGGCGAACGCGAACGGCGACAGCATGGCCACCATCACTCCCGCCGATTCCCAAAGCCATCTCGTCGCCATCACCGGCCCCCCCACCCTGGTCACCGATTGCCCCGCCTGCTCCGCCGACGACGTAACTCCCACCGGCTCCGTCCCCGTTGCTCCATTCGTTACCATAAGCACGCCAACTCCATTCGCGTTCATTGGATCGGACCCAACCATTCCTTCCACGCCAATCCAAGCCATTGGCCATCCGAACGGAGGCTCATTCAGCTGGTCCTTGAGTCCGTCGAATCGAGCTTCTATGGCGGGCGCCAACACGGACGTTGTGAGCATTAAGGGTGTCAACCCTAGCAGTTCCGTCGGTGACACGAGCCTGGCTGTCACCTACAACGTCGGGAGCGCAAGCCCACAAGCGCACATCCCCATCACCATTCGGGTGTTTGAATTGCTATCGCAAATTGGTAGGGTAAGCGTCCTGCCTGTCTCCAACGGCTATAATGCGTTCGTGTCGTACAACGTGCTCACGGGACCCGGCAAGCAGATCCTGCAGCCCGGATTTTCCGGTATCGTGGTTACTGAGTCCGTCTCTACCACAAGTGCGACCATCAATGGTGTGCCCCTGACTCCTCAGCAGTTGGCCGGATTGATACTATTCACAGGCACCGGTGCGACGGACGCGAACTCCGAAGTGGGAGATAGGCAAGACCTCCAAAACAAAAGCGGCGGTGCGCTGCCCTCCGGCCTGGATATCATCCTGGACCAAGAGTTATTCGTGGGTAGCTTCTTTGTACGAGAGAACAAGATTGAAAAGACTCCTTCCACTGTCGTCATCACCAACCTTGGGCCATCTATACCATGAGCGCCTTCGTCAACGCGGTTGCCATTCCCACAATCACGATGCTCGCTGCGATTGGTTTGACCGTGCCCCCTGTCGCCTCCGCCTCACCGGCTACCCAAGATCCGCTGCAAAGGAAGGTGGAGAGTCTCGCGCTCCAAGGCGAATATTTCGTCGATGGAATTGCCAAACTCAATTCGCTCGAAAAAGATGTCGGCTTCACCATCGAGTTTCTGTCAGGCACAAAGAATTCGCCACCACCCCCGGATCCCATGCTCACTGCTCGAGTCGCCGATGCTACTGTTCGCGATGTACTCAATTGGCTATGCCAACTCGACCCTCGTTACACCTGGAAGCGTGACGGCAACATGGTAAACTTCATACCGAGGGACGCCCTGCGGGACCCCAACTACCTATTCAACCGGATCCTGCCGAGCCTGTCGTTTGTCAAGCTGCTCCGGGCAACCGACGGCCTCGAGCCAATTTTCAAGCCTATCTGCAAGACCGGAGAGTCCGTTATCAGCCTGACCGACCCCGGCAACTTCTCCAAACCATGGTCCGCTGAGTTTCAGACCATTTCCGTTCGGGACGCCTTGGACCGCCTCGCCACGCAACTCGGCCCGGGTCACGGCTGGATGGTTTATGGGAACCACCAGACCAAGATAATCTCCTTCTACAGCTCGCTAATGACCAAAGCAGAGGCGGAGCGCAAGAAAAAAGGAGTCCCTTAGCGCGTCGTCGGCAACTCCATCAGCCTCGAGCGATTCAAATGAAATTGCCAGTTACGATGCGCTGCCAGTGCGCCGATGGCTCGTTCGACGACGAACCGGCTTTCGGCATCGTCAGCGGCGATACCAGCATGGTCAGCATCACGGCGAACGCGAACGGCGACAGCATGGCCACCATCACTCCCGCCGATTCCCAAAGCCATCTCGTCGCCATCACCGGCCCCCCCACCCTGGTCACCGATTGCCCCGCCTGCTCCGCCGACGACGTAACTCCCCAAGGCTCCGTCCCCGTCCCGGGAAATCCAGCACAACTGCTGGTAATTGGTGACACGACGACCTTCCCCACGAACTGCCCCAATACGAAAATTCGCATCGTGGCCTATCAAATTCAAGATGCCTCGTCGGTAGACTTCAAGATAAATATCCCAACGAAAGAGCAATTCGGATCGAAGTCCTCGAATACCTGCAATACAACGATCACCACATCAGAGATCTGCAGCGATACCCCAAGCGGCATCATCCACGACACTCTGAGCGTCGGCTGCAACTCAGTCGGCGGCTCATGCGGTTACACTTACGCCAACCAGCAGTGGGTCTTCTGCAAGGGACCGGCTTCATCCATACTTGCCACCATTGGCGATTTGGTCGTTCACAACAATTCAATTTCAGTCGCAGGAACCACGAGCAGCCTCAAAGGAAGAGTGTTCAGGCCATGAAACTAATGAGTGCACCCGCCCTTGCATGCCTCGTACTCGCTATCACCCCGCCCCCCCGGCTATGCTCGGCCTCACCGAAGGCAACAACGCGGAACGTACGCTATGGTTCCATTGAAGGCGTCGTGGTGGATGGCTCAGGCGCGCCAATCCGCGGTGCCAAGGTGTTTGATGAACCTCTGGACTCCGTGCGCATTGGGAAGGACCACTTCACTCGGACAGACGAAAACGGCCACTTCCTTCTTAAGGACGTACCGGCAGGCAAGACAATGGTTATTGCCACCAAACTCGAGGACGGGTATCCAGACGCCCGCTACGCAGTTTACAGCGGCGATGCGGTGCTTCCCACCGTCTACGTGCGTAGCGGGGAAACCGCAAGGAATGTTCTAGTCAAGCTGCTTGCCAAAGGCGGCAAGCTTCGCGGCAGGATTGTTGAAGCCAACTCGGGAGTTCCCGTTCCCCGCTCCCGTATCACCTTGTCCCGCCTCGACCACCCGAATTGGTCGCTCGAAACCGATCCGGCCGATGACGGAACTTTCGATTTTGTGCTTCCAACCCGCCCCTTGCGAATTCAAGTCACCGCGCCCGGCTTCAAGGCTTGGACGTACCCTGGCCCTATCCAGATGGTTTCCGGCGAGCAGCGAGACCTGCTCATCAGCCTCGAGCGACTCAAATGAAATTGCCCGTCATGATGCGCTGCCAGTGGGCCGATGGCTCCTTCGACGACGAACCGGCTTTCGGCATCGTCAGCGGCGATACCAGCATGGTCAGCATCACGGCGAACGCGAACGGCGACAGCATGGCCACCATCACTCCCGCCGATTCCCAAAGCCATCTCGTCGCCATCACCGGCCCCCCCACCCTGGTCACCGATTGCCCCGCCTGCTCCGCGGATACCGTGTTACCCACAGGATTAGTGGGCGTGCCACCACAGACGCCGAGCCAACACACCTATCCAAATCCTCCACTGAACGCATGTCGCGTGAGCGTTCCCTTCGACGGCGTGATCAACCACAACACCGGCAAAAAGCACCAGGCGCAGGACACGGTTGGATCGAACATTCAGGTAGGCACGCCTGTCTTCGCCCCAGAATCCGGTAGGATCACTCAGTTCGTCCAAGGCAAACCACATGATCCGCGCCCTGCTCCTCAATGCGCGGGACAAAACTCGCCTGCCGACTTCATCGAAATTACAGGAGCGGATGGCGGCATTACGCGTCTGTATCACGTCTCAATCCTTTCGTCCCTGGCCCAAATGCCTCTACCAATTGCGGTGACAGGTGGACAGCAGATTGGCACCATCGACATCTCCGGTTGCACCAGTGCGCCCCACACGCACATTCAACGAAAGGTTAACGGGGTGCTTGTCAATTTTACGATGCCGTGTGACAACAGCCATTTTGATGATCCAGGCTCATACTACGACGATTCGGACGGTACCTTTTGAGCCCCCGATGTGAATTTAGTTTGCCCGTCATTCGACGGGCCGCCCGTCTGCTCTCCGGCGGTCTGACCGTGTTTCTCGTGTGCGCAATTGCGATTGCGTGTTCATCGCATCAGCGCCCAACCGAATTGGAATTCAAGACCGCTGATACCCTGTACATAGTGCGTTTTCAGTCTTCGCGAATTTCTGAAGCACAAATGCGCGAGCTCGTGGTTTTGTCGCCCTTAGTAACGGATTACGCTGGCGTGCCATCTCCACCCGGGCTGTGGGCTGTGGCTTCCGTCAAAGGAGCAAGACGCGACAAATCACTCGTGCCTCTCCCTCTCGATCGATGCATCACCGCTGACGCTGCGTACTCGGGATGCTCAAAAAATTCCCCTTATTCCGGGAACTACCTGCAAAACGCGGAGGTAAACCTGGAAAGGAGTCGGCAGGGCTTGCAATGGCTGAGGTCTCTTTCTCACCCGGCGGAACTGGATCCCGTCCTGGCTTACCTGACCGGAAAGTTTGCGCTGTTACTCTCGGTCGAGGAGCGCCAGCTGCGCTTTTACAAGACCTCGGATCAATCGGTGCTCAAGGAAGCGCTCGACAAAATTGAACCCGCTTCCTCGTGTAGCGACGCGCTGTCAAAGATAGCCTCCGCTCCATCCCGGGACTCACAATTCGGTGCCGTTGCTACGGACTGGTCCAACTGCATGAGAACCGCAGTGGAACAGCAATTCCCACAGTACCCGCTGGAGGCATGGGAGAGATTTCTCAAGGCGTACGGCATCAACGAAGACTACAAGGAACAAACTCCCGATTGACCTTGGAGCGATCATCCCCCGAACCTTCATGGGATTGCCGTTTCGATACAGAGACTCGGTATGATTGCAGTCGCCTTGATCCTTGGCTTTCTTCTCGCACCGCCATCCGTCTCCCTGCCACAGGACACGAACGGCGTGTCATTTCATCTGCTTTCGACCGAGTTGAGTGTTCATGAACCCGTAATCGTCATATTTCAGATACGCAACTCGACAGCCGTGGAATTTCAGGTAGACCTTGGCCGGAACCGAAAGGAGAACTTCCAATTCGTGCTGACGCTTCCAGATGGTACGAGACGCCAATTGCCGAGATTACGCCCCGGCGGATTCACAAGAGTCGGAGTCATTCGCATAGCACCCGGACAGACCTACACTGAGCGACTTGTCCTTAATGAATGGACCACGACGGCTACGCCCGGCCGCTACGATCTCGAAGCTATGGTATTGCCCGGCACCCGGACTAGCGCGCCGGGGCTCGCCCTTCAAAAGTTTGAGCTTTTTTTCAACGTCGGCCCCAGAAACGAAACTGAGCTCTTGCGGTTTTGCCAGGTATTGAACGACCAAGTTGAAGCTTCAAAAACATATGAACAACGGGCAGAGGCTGCCACAGAACTAAGTTACGTGCAGGACGACGTTGCCGTTCCATTTCTAGAGCGATTGCTATCGGCAAATAAGCAAGTCGAGTCGTTTGCTATCCTCGGGCTTGAGCGTATTGGCAGTGTCCGGGCGATTCAATCACTCGCGCAGGGTGCCAATAGTGCCAATCCCGATGTTGCGGCGTTGTCGCGCGCGTCTCTCCAAAGAATTCAATCGCTTGCGACCACCCCATCGCAACATCAATGATGCGCCCTATGCCTCTTGCAACTGATCTCGCGTTCTGTTTGTGCCTGGCACAGTGGAAAAAATGCTTTCATTGCTGGTTGTGCTAAGGGTCTTGCTTCCCGCCATCGCCTGCGGCAGACAAGAACCGGACCATTCGGAAATTCGGCTCGACCCGCACGTCATGGTGCCTTCTCCGCTCTCGTGTGCTTCTGTATCCACTCGCTGACCATCGAGAGCACCTCCGGCGACATCGTTTCTTCGATCTCGCCGTACTCTGTCGGTGAACCTGTCGGGCTGTGCTGAAACAGGTGATTCAATCCGGGCATTTCCTTCACTGTGAAATCCTTGTTGCCCGCCGCCTTCAACGCCTTCTCAATCAGCGGCAGATTTTCCTTCGGCGGCACCTGCAAATCCTTCTCGCCGTCCAGCGCCAGCACCGGGCACGTCGTCTTTTCCAGCGCCGGTACTGGATCGTAGTCAAGAAAAAAACGAAACCACGGCGAATTCATCATCCGGATCTGCTGCTCCAGCGCCGCGGGCGGCATCGCGCCCGAAAGCCCGCTCCCCTCAACCAGTTCGTTGATCTTTTTCTCAAACGCCGCCGGGTCCTTCTCCTCCCGTACTAGCGCGTAAGCCTGCCGGTTGAAAGCCAGGCTCGCCTCCACGTGCTCGTCGCTCATTCCCGCGGCCGTCGCCAGCAATCGCGATTGCAGGAGCAGCGTATCCTCACCTTTGAGCGCCGGCCCGGCCAGCAGCACCATAAACGCAACGTCTCGCGACTTCATCGCCACCATCGGCGCCAAAATCCCGCCTTCGCTGTGCCCCACCAATCCGATCTTGCCCCCATCAATCTCTGGCCGCGTCTTTAGATACGCGATCGCCGATTCCGCATCGCTCGCAAAATCCTCCGCCGTCGCGGACGCATAGTCTCCGGTCGATTTCCCAAATCCGCGCTTGTCGTACCTAAGCACGGCTATGCCCGCCCTCGTCAGCGCATCCGCCAGCACCAGGAACGGCTGATGTCCCGCCAGCGATTCGTCGCGGTCGTGCGGCCTTGAACCACTCAGCAGAATGGCCGCGGGAAATTTCCCCGTGCCGCTCGGCACCGTTAGCGTTCCGGCCAGTACGATTTGCCCGTTGCTCGAGAAACTTACCTCTTCTTCCCGGTACGGATAGGGCTTCGCAGGATTCTGCGGCCGCCGCAACTCCAGCGGCTCATTCGAACGGCGAAAACTCAGCTTCTGCGCCACCCCGGACTGCGTCCAGTTCCCGTCCAGCCTGTTTCGCGCGGCGTCCAGCGTTCCCTCATACGACCCGCCAACCGCTGGAATCTCGAATCGCACCGTCGCGCCTTCCTGCGAAACCTTCGTTGCCGGCAAACCCGGCGCCCCCTGATCCAGACTGTCCAGCGCCGCCACCAGGTGCTTCTCATCATCGTGCGAGATGTGCAGCTGCAACCTCAGCCGCAGTCCCGTCGTCTCCAGCGCACCTTGCCACGTTCCCTCCGCGCTATAGACCGCCTTCTCCTGCGCCGCCGATTCTCGCTTCAACACCAGCTCCAGTCCGGCTTTGCCTTGCCTCCAGACGCCCTCAATTTTCCGCCGGTCCGCCGAAACCTTGCCCTCATACGCCGCATTGACCGAAGGAATCTCAAAACTCAGCGTCCCGCTCTTTACCGCCACCGCCGCCGCTTCGATTCCATAGACGGCTTGGTCCAGGCTGTCCAGCGTGCCTTTGTACGAGCCATCCGCATTCTTCGCCAGGTGCAGCACGATGTGCAGAACGGCCTCGCCAGCTTGCAGCGTCCCGGACCAGCGGCCCTCCAAACCTTGCGACGCCGCGGTGTGCGCCACGGGAACGGCCGCCTTGGGCCTGGGTGTGGAACTCTGCGCTGCTTGCTCCTGCGTTTGCGCTCTAAGCGTCGGGCAAATCGCCAGAACCAAAACCGCCGGCAAAGCGCTTCGATAATTTCGCGTCAATGGCTCTCCTAAAAAAAACGCCCATCAGCAGGGATTTACGAATAGATGAGCCTTGTCCCCGAAACGTTGGAACGACTTCTGCCTCGCGCCGCTCTCCACGCGCTCACCACGTTGACACCGTGCCCGCCCCTGTGGAACGCTACTCTTGATGCGCGTCACAGCGAAGGGCGAATACGCAACCCAAGCCGTCCTGCATCTCTCGATGCAGTACCCCGAAGTCGTGGCCATTCACGATGTCGCCACACGGCATCATATCCCTCTTAAGTATCTCGAGCAGATTCTTCTCGAACTGAAGCGCGGCGGCGTGCTCGAAAGCCGCAGAGGCGTCCACGGCGGCTACACCCTCGCTCGCCCTCCCGCGCAAATCTCCGTCGGCGAAGTGCTGCGCCTTGTCGACGGCGCCTTCGCCGAATCGAGCTGTACCCACGCGGAAGACCGCATTGGCTCCGTTTGCGCCGAAGGGCCGAACTGCGGCTTGAAGCAGCTTTGGCGGGACGTCCAGGATTCCGTCGAAAAGATTCTCTTTGCCACGTCCTTCGAGGACGTGAAGCAGCGCACCTTGCGCGGCCCGGCCAGCGCCGCGGCGCCCTGTATTTCCCCAATCAACGCCGGCCGCTAGCAGCAGTTGCAAAAGTCTCACGATGCCATTTAGATTCAGTGACTTACGCTGGTGAAGGATGTCTTGCAACCGGGTCTAGCATCCTTCCGAGCGCTTGACCGGCCGCCCTTCTTGTTCGCCCGGAGCGCTTCCCCCTGCTAAGATAACCTTCCTGAGAAAGAGACGGCGCCCAATCGCTCCCAGCCTATTTCTTGGCGTAAAAGTCCGCGTTCACCGGAGTGAAGCTCTGCCACTTTTCCGGCAAATCCTCGAGAGCAAAAATCGCAGTCACCGGGCAAACCGGAACGCAAGCGCCGCAATCGATACATTCCGCCGGATTGATGTAAAGCTGCTTCTCGTTGTCAAAGCCCGGCTCATCCTTGCGCGGGTGAATGCAATCGACCGGGCACACATCCACGCACGCGGTATCCTTGGTGCCGATGCACGGCTCGGCGATGACGTAAGCCATTCAACTTCTCCTTTGTTTTCTGGATACCGGCGCCGCGGCAGCAGAGCCGCTTCAGGCGCGGACCCAATGGCGAAATTTGTATAGCATGCACCGCTATGGTCAACCACCTTCTGAAAAGAATTGTACGCGGCGGAGAATCGTTTCTCAACCTCGCCGCGTGCGTCTAAAATGGAGCGGGACGGATGGGAGAAGACATGAGGAAGACTCTTGCAGGGCGCGTTTTCGCGGAACTCATTTTTGCAGGCGCTCTCGCGGCTCTCGCGGCAGCGGTTTGCGCCGCTCCGCAAACGAAAAAATCCGCGGTGCGCGATCCCGAGCTGATTGATGCCCAGGACTACGGGAAAATTGTGCGGCAGTACCGGGGAAAACCGCTGATCGTCACGTTCTGGGCGACCTGGTGCGAGCCTTGCCGCGACGAATATCCCATGCTCAACGAACTCGCGAAGCAATACGCGCCGCAGGGATTGCGAGTGGTTGGAATCAATCTCGATCAGGATGGCGACATCATCTTGATGCGCCGTTTTCTCGCCCGCTATAAACCGATTTTCCCAAATTACCGCAAGAAAGCCGGAGAGGAACAAGAGTTTGACCAAACCGTGCTGCCCGGATGGAATGGCTCTTTGCCGGCGACGATTTTCTACGCGAGGGACGGAGCACGAGCCGGCCACTTTCTTGGCGAGCAGAAGCGCGAGACCTACGAAAGCGCGATTCGCGGCCTGTTGGAGGGAGGCTCCGCAACTTCGGGCTCGCGCTGATCGTCCAATCGCTGCCGTTCTTTCATGCTCCGAGGTGAATTGATGCTCGACACAAAAGGCAATCGCATCACTTATTTCGGCCATTCCACGTTCTCGCTGACCACGCCTTCCGGACAAGTCGCGCTAATCGATCCCTGGGTGATGACGAACCCGGCTTGTCCCGCGAACCTGAAAAAAGTAGAGCGGCTCGACGCCGTTTTCCTTTCGCACGCGCACGGCGATCATCTCGGTGACTTGATCGAGCTGGCGAAGCAGCATCATCCGAAGATCGTCTCGATCTATGAAACGGGACTGTGGATCCAGAGCAAGGGATTCGACAAAGAGGCGGCGCCCATGGGCAAGGGCGGCACGCAAACGGTCGGCGATTTCCGTGTCACGCTCACGCACGCCTTTCATTCCAATTCCATTCAGGACGGAAACTCCGTGCTTTACGCGGGCGAGCCCGCCGGCCTGATCATCCGCATGCCGGGCGGATTCACCGTGTATCACGCGGGCGATACCTGCCTTTTCAGCGACATGAAACTCATCGGCGAGCTGTACCGGCCGGATCTCGCGATGCTGCCGATCGGCGACTACTATACGATGGGGCCGCGCGAAGCGGCGCACGCGATTCGCTTCCTCGGCGTGAAGCACGTGATCCCGATGCACTACGGAACGTTCCCCGTGCTGACCGGAACTCCGGAAGAGCTGCGGAAGGAAGCCCAGGATATCGCCGGACTGACGGTTCACGCCCTGAAACCAGGGGAACAGCTGTGAAACTTACGGACAATCTGCGCAGCGGCTACGTGCAGGAAGACGTCGAGCAGTACGTTTACGACCTCCTTCCGGCAAGCGATGGTCTGCTCGCGGAAATGGAGGAATACGCCGCGGGCCACAACGTGCCCATCATCGGGCCGGCCGTCGCGCGATTCCTGGCCTTGCTGGTCCAGATTTCCGGCGCTCGGCGCATTTTTGAAATGGGTTCCGCGATCGGGTATTCGACCATTTGGCTGGCGCGCGCCGCGGGGCCAAAAGCCCAAGTTTTCTATACCGACGGCGATCCGGAAAATGCGCGGCGCGCCGAAGCGCACTTCCGGAAAGCGGGCGTCGCCAAGCGCATTCGCATCCAGACGGGCGACGCGCTGGAACTGCTGAAGAAGACGCCGGGAAAATTCGATCTCATTTTCAACGATGTGGACAAGCATCAGTACCCCGAGGCGATGCGCATTGCCGTGCCGAAGCTGAAGCGCGGCGGCCTGTTCGTTACGGACAACACACTGTGGAGCGGCCGTGCGGCAAGGCCGGCCGCGCCCGGCGACAAAAACACGCTCGGCGTGCAAGAGCTGAACCGGCTCACGTTTTCGTCGAGGGAACTGTTTCCAGTGCTGCTGCCGCTGCGCGACGGAGTGACGGTCGCGCGCAAGCTTTAGCCGGCGGACGTGCAACTTCCCAGCGAGTTTCGCCGGCGCGCTCTTCAGGCCGGATTCCGAGCCAGAGCTTAGCGCAGCAGATTTTTGACGAAGAATGCAAGGTTGGCGGGCCGCTCGGCGAGCCGGCGCATGAAGTAGGGGAACCAATCCCCGCCGTAAGGGATGTAAATACGCAGGCGATAACCGTCGCGGACGAGCCTCTTTTGCAAATCCGTGCGAACGCCATAGAGCATTTGAAACTCGAAATCGTCCTTCGAGATATGTTTCGCGGCGGCAAAGCGAATGGTTGCCGCGATCATGCGGGGATCGTGCGTGGCGATGCCGTGATAAAAGCCGCTGCAGAGCAATAGTTGCATGAGCTTGACGTAATTTTTATCCACATCGGACTTGCGCGGATAGGCAACTTCCGGCCCTTCCTTGTAGGCGCCTTTGCAAAGGCGAATGCGGCAGCCGTAGGCGAGCAAATCCTGAATATCGGCCTCGCTGCGATAGAGATAGGCCTGAATGACCGTGCCGATGGCCGGAGTGCGCATGCGCACGCGCTTCACCAGCTCGATCGTGCGCTGCGTATAGAGCGAGCCTTCCATATCAACGCGGAGAAAATTCTCGTAAGCGGCGGCGCGCTCGGCAACGGAGAGAACCAGGCCTTCACAGAAATCGGCGCTGAGATCAAGGCCCATCTGCGTGAGCTTGCAGGACACGTTGGCGTGGAGGCGCTCGGCGGCGATACGTTCGAAGATTTCGAGATAGGCATCGCGGGCGCGCTGCGCGTCGGCGGTCGTCGCGGCGTTTTCACCCAGGTAATCGAGGCTGACCAGCATGCCCCGGTCATTGCACTCGCGCGCGGCGGCGATGGCTTCGTCGAGGGTCTCGCCGGCGACGAAGCGGCGCGCCATTTTGCGAGTGGAGGAGCTGGCGGTAACGAAATGAGCTAATTTTTGGCTTTGCGCGAGCTTGAGCAGTGTGGACCGGAGCATGAAGGATGATTATGCCCGCGAAGGAAAGCGCGAACTAGTCTCTGTGCTCTTCCAGGAACTTCTCGGCGTCTATGGCGGCCATGCAGCCGGAGCCTGCGGCGGTGACGGCCTGGCGATAGCGGTGGTCCTGCACATCTCCGGCGACGAAAACGCCCGGTATTTTGGTGAGGCTGCCGTGCCTGGCGATGAGGTAGCCGTTTTCGTCCATATCGAGCTTGCCCCGAAACACGGCCGTGTTCGGGATGTGACCGATCGCCACGAAGAGGCCGTGGATTTCGATGACGCGAGCATCGCCGCCCTGCGGATTGCGGATTTTCACGCCCTCGACGGAGCCTTGCGGGGCAATAATTTCCTCGACGATGGCTGGCGCGACGAATTCGATTTTCTCATTGGCTCGTGCGCGATCGAGCATGATTTTCGAGGCGCGAAATTCGTTGCGGCGGTGAATCAGATGCACTTTGCTGGCGTAGCGCGTGAGGAAATTGGCTTCCTCCATGGCCGAGTCGCCGCCGCCAACAACGGCAATGGGCTTGCCGCGGAAGAAGAAGCCGTCACAGGTGGCGCACGTCGAGACGCCGTGGCCGATAAGTTCGCGCTCGCCGGGGAGACCGAGCATGCGCGCGGAAGCGCCGGCGGCGACGATCAGAGTCCGCGTGACGTAGTCCACGTTGCCGGCTTTAACGCGAAACGGCCGGGCGGTCAGATCCACGTCGGTGACGGCGCCGGAGCGAAATTCCGCGCCGAATTTCCGGGCTTGTTTGCGCATGTTTTCGATGAGTTCCGGACCCATGATGCCGTCGGGAAAGCCCGGAAAATTCTCGACGTGGGTGGTGAGCGAAAGCTGGCCGCCGGGTTCGTGCCCATCAATCACCACGGGCTTAAGGTTGGCGCGAGCCGCATAGATGGCGGCGGTGAGGCCGGCGCAGCCACTTCCAATGATGACGACGTTATGCATTCACGCTTCTCCACGCCCTTAGATTCGGCAAGACGGCTTCTCGATACAAAAGAGGAAACTCACATTGTAGCACCAGGTTCAGGGCGAGCCGGAAGGCGCGGCTCTTCCCCCGTTGGGAGATGCTTGCCGAGCAGCGCGATTTGACCTTCGGAAATGCGGGCCGCTATAGTGCTGAAACTGATTCCGGTTGCCCCGAAACGAGGAATCATGGACCCGCGTTACCCCATCGGACCGCTGCAGATTCCGGCAGACGTTACGCCCGCGCGCCGCCAAGAGGCGATCGAGGCGATAGCGGAAACACCCTCGAAGTTGCGAGCTGCCGCTCGCGGACTGGACGACGTACAGCTCGATACGCCGTACCGGGAAGGAGGCTGGACGGTGCGGCAAGTGATCCACCACGTGCCGGACAGCCACATGAATGCGTACGTGCGGCTGAAGCTGGCGCTCACGGAAGAAAAGCCGACGATCAAGCCGTACGATGAGGCCGCCTGGGCGAAGCTCGCCGATTCGCGTTCAACCCCGATTGAAATTTCCCAGATGCTGCTGGATGCCATTCACGCGCGATGGGACCGGCTGTGGCGCTCGCTAAGGACGGAAGACTTTGCGCGAAAGCTGATTCATCCGGAACACGGGGAACGCACGGTGGATTGGCTGCTCTTTGTTTACGAATGGCACGGGAAGCATCACACCGCGCATATTACGGAGCTGCGGAGACGAATGGGCTGGTAGCCCGCATGGGGCAGCGAAAAAATGCCGCTCGAACGGTCAGCGAACTTTGAACATCAACGATTCTGTGTGATGGCTCTCAGGCTCCCTCAAGGCCGGAGCAAACACGCAATCGGACGGCAGCGACCTGAATCTTCCGTCAACCAAGGAGCCGAAGCTCCCCGCTGGAGCAGCAGTCGGCTTGAATCGCAATGGCTCGCGTGAGCGGCTAGAGGGCGGCGATGACCTCGATTTCGACGAGAGCGTCCTTGGGCAGGCGAGCGACCTGTACGGTGGAGCGCGCGGGCGGCGCAGCCGGGAAGAACTTGCCATAAACTTCGTTCATGGCGGCAAAATCGTTCATGTCCTTGAGGAAAACGGTGGTTTTGACGACGTGATGCAGGTTGCTTCCGGCGGCTTCGAGAATGCCTTTGATGTTCTCGAGGACGCGCTGAGTCTGCTGCGCGACGTCGGCTCCGAGGAGTTCGCCGCTCTTGGGATCGAGCGCGACCTGACCCGCGAGAAAAACGCAGCCATTGGCCTTGACAGCCTGGGAGTAGGGCCCGACGGGTTTTGGTCCGCGATCGGTCATGACGATTTCTCTCATTGCAGGTTCTCCTTTGAGATTGCAGTGATGGCCGATGCGCCCTCGTAACGCTGCCGAAATTCCTCGGGCACTCCGGGCCGCTTCATCCAAATCCGTTCGAATTCCGCCGCGTCCTCGCCAGTACGGTCCCAAAGGGCGGCGATGAGATCATTCATATTAAAGCCGCGGCCGCGGCGTGCCGCCAGCATTTCCGTCAGAGCACTGCTGAGCGCCTTGCTTCCAAAATGGTCTTGGAGACCATAGAAGAAGAGCAGGCTCTTGGCGCGCAAAACTTCAGGCGATTCCTGTGTTTGCGAAGGTCCTTTCGCGCCGCGCTTTTCGGCGTTTTTCGGGATGGTGCGAAGCGCGCGGCGTATGGTCTCGGTGCGAAAGGCAGGACCTTCGAGCGACTCCCGTCCGAGGGCCGCGGCAAAGAGCGGGAGGGCCGAAAGGGGAGGCGTCTGATCATAAAATCCCGGGTTCTGGCCGTAACCGAGCCAGCTTGCGGCGAGAGAAGGCGCGACGGCAATGGCGAGTTTCGGCATGCCCGCGCTGAGGTCAACGACAAGAGTATCGGCTGAAATCATTTCCGCCGAAGAGCTGCCTTCACCAAGGAGCCCCTCTCTTCTCGGATTGAAATTGGGGAAGCAGTTTGGGGCCGCGGGACACTCGACAATCCACAAGGGCGCATTGACTGAGGCACGCGTGCCGAAGGTTTTGTTGTAAACGTCCATGGTGGCGGCGATCTGTTCTCCCGCTCTTTTCAAAGTGGCAATCTCCTGCTTCGAGCGAGTCCAGAGGTGGATCTGCTGCTTGCCTTCAGCGATTTCGGAAGAGGCATAGCGCCCGGCGATGACGAAAGGAGCGTGGTCGTCGCGGGTCTGCGTGGCCCGAACGGTCTGCTCGGAGCCATTGCGAGCGGCCATGACCTGGACTTTCCCGCCGCTCATGTGAACCAAAAAATCCGTGGGAACGGTGACAAGAAGGGTCCATTTCTCCGGCGGAACGCCGCCGAAGCCGAAGAGTCCTTCGGCCGGCATCAGCTCCGGGTTCCAGTTGCCCGCGGCAAGCAAGAATGCGTCGCCGGCAAAGCCTGGGCCGGATGCCTCGTTCTCCGGCGGCGCACATTCGAAATTGAAGCGGGCGATGTGGCGCTCGGAGATGGCCCATTTGTCCGGGAGTGGCACGACGGAGACGCGGGGATTCCATGAGAATTGAACGGGGGTAAGTTCCGAGGAGTCCCAGAGGAATTGTTTCGAAGTGAGGTGAAAGCGGCGACCGGGCAGGCGCATCTCGAGGGCAGGAATGGCCTGGTTGCCGGTGTTCTTCAGCTTGTATTCCGCTTCGATGCGGATGCGAGGTTCGGGACCCGGCAGGAAATGCACGCGGATTTGCTGATCTTCGATGATATAGCCGGGACCAAGAGGCGCCACGCACGAAACGCAAAGGAGACACGGCGCCAGCAGGGCCAGGCAGAACAACGGGCGGCGATGAAACCGGACGAACACGCGAATTCGATTGTAGATGGGAAAGAGCGGGAAGGAAACGGCGCTTCGGCGCCGGCGGAAACGGCCGGCTGGGCAAGCCGTTTGCCTAGCGCGGACGGCGGCCGCGCACGCGAACAAAGCCCGTATTGGCGTGAGCGCGTTCGGCCTCGCGAAGGGCGATGACCTTGTCGGCTTGCGCATCGGTCATGCCGGCTTTGATTTGGCCGATGATCCAGCTTTCCGAGAGGCCGGTATTTTTCAAGCGGCTGATTTCGCCGCTCGAGAGGGTGGGCTGGCCGGAGAGTTTGCGCTGCATGAGGAACTGGACGGTGGAATCAGAAAGACCGATGAGGCGAAGCGTCACAAGATCGCCGCTCACCACGTCGAGCTGATCTGTTTTGGCGATATCGAGAATCTGCTCGTCGCTGAAACCCGCGCCCTCGAGACTGCTAACGGAATCGGCGCTGGAGAAGACGTGCTTGTGCTGATGGGCGGCGCTGACCAAAGCGACGCAGGTATCGTCGGCGAGGCCTGCTTGCTTGAGGCGGACGAGCTGAGCGACTTCAGAATCGGACGTGTTCAGCGCCTTCAGTTGCTCGACGCTGTCGGACCACATGCCGGCCTGGTCGAGCGGGCGATAGTCGGTGAGCGGATGCTGGCGGCAGGCCGCAAGGACACAAGCGGCGGAAACTGCAAGAAGAATGAATCCGTGTCGCATGCATTCAGTCTAGCGGCTACAAGGGCCGGGCAGGACCGCTGTGCTGTTGGAGATACAGGCCTTTGGGACAGGTGAGCGGAAGGGTCAGTTGGCCTGGTTGACGCGCTCGACGCCGAGGACGCCGGAGATTTTGCGGATATTGAGGAGGATGGTTTCGAGCTGGCGGCGGTCCGCGATTTCGAGATTGGCGTCAATGCGCGCGTTGCTGCGGTCGGGGCGGCTTTCGAGTTCGTGAATATTGGAGCCGGCTCCGCTGATGACGGCAGTGATCTCCGCGAGGAGGCCGGCGCGGTCTCGCGCGCGGATGGAGAGACGCACCGGGAACGTGGCGGCGGTGGAGCCGCCCCACTCGACGGCGATGCGGCGCTCGGATTGATAGAGGAGATTCTGCACGTTGGGGCAGAGGCGGGTGTGGACGGCGACGCCCCGGCCGCGCGTGATGTAGCCGATAATTTCGTCACCGGGAATGGGATTGCAGCACTTGGCGCGATAGACGAGCAGGTCGTCATGGCCCTTGACCACCAGGGGAGCTTCGCCAAAGCCAAGCATGCGTTTGACCGTGGTGACAATGGTCGGCTTCGCGGTTGCGGGATCGGGCGAGCCGGCGGTTTTGGCGGGTTCGCCGAGGATTCGGGTGAGGACTTGGCGCGCGGAATATTTTCCGAAGCCGACGGCGGCGTAGAGGTCCTCCGTTTTCGAGAGGCCATGCTCGGCGGCCAGCTTGAGCATTTCGTCCTCGGGAATTTTCTTCAGGCCTTTGCCGAAATGGCGCGCTTCGTTTTCGAGGAGGCGCTTGCCCATTTCGGTGGCTTCTTCGCGCTCCTGGACGTTGATCCAGTGACGGATTTTGCTTTTTGCGTGAGAGGACTTCGCGAAGGAGAGCCAGTCGCGGCTGGGCCGGTGGCCCTTCTGGGTGAGGATTTCGACCACGTCGCCGCTGACGATTTCGTGGCGGAGCGAAACCATTTGGCCATTTACCTTGGCGCCGACGCATTGGTGGCCGACTTCGGTGTGCACGGCATACGCGAAGTCGACAGGTGTGGCGCCGCGAGGCAGCTCGAGGACGCGGCCCTTGGGCGTGAAAGCGTAAACCTCGAGCGGCGTGAGGTCGACCTTGAGCGTGCTCAGGAATTCTCCGGGTTCCTGCAATTCCTGGGACCATTCGATGAGCTGTCGCATCCACGCGATACGGCGGTCGTCGTCATCCGCCCCCGGCTTGCCCGTTTTGTACTTCCAGTGAGCAGCGACGCCCTCCTCCGCGATACGGTGCATCTCCTGCGTGCGAATTTGCACTTCGAAAGGCTGGCTGCCGTGGAGAACCGTGGTGTGCAGCGATTGATACAAATTCGGGCGCGGCATCGCTATGTGGTCCTTGAAACGCCCCGGAACCGGATGCCAGATGTGGTGAACGACACCTAGGGCGGCGTAGCAATTGCGCTCGTTATCGGTAATGACGCGTACGGCGAGAAGATCGTAGATCTGATCGAGGCTGCGACCCTGGCGGACGATTTTGCGGTGAAGGGAGTAGAGCGCCTTGACGCGGGCCTCGAGTTCGGCCGGGATTCCCGCTTCCACGAGTCTGCCGCGGATGGCGGCTTGCACCTCTTCGAGGAATTTTTTGTGGGCCGGAGCCTTTTCGCTGACTTCCTTTTGCAGGGCGAAGAAGGCTTCGGGCTCGAGATAGCGGAAGGCCAGGTCCTCGAGTTCGGTGCGGAAGATACCCATGCCGAGGCGATGCGCGATGGGCGCGTAAATATCGAGAGTTTCACGAGCGATGCGCTGCTGCTTGGCGGGCTCGAGATATTCGAGGGTGCGCATATTGTGGAGGCGGTCGGCCAGCTTGACCATGACCACGCGCACGTCGTTAACCATGGCGAGGAGCATCTTGCGGACGTTTTCGGCCTGGCGCGCCTCCGGCGCCATCATGTTGAGGCGGGCGATCTTGGTGACACCTTCAACCAGGAGAGCGACCTCGGCGCCGAAGCGCTCCTCGATGCGCGCGAGGGGGAATTCCGTGTCCTCGATGACGTCGTGGAGCAGCGCGGCAGTCAACGTGACCGCGTCAAGGCGCATGTCCGCGAGGATGTGCGCCACTTCCAAAAGATGAGTGAGATAGGGTTCGCCCGAGCTGCGGATTTGATCGCGATGGCGCTCGGCTGCGAGTTCGTAGGCGCGGCGAACCATCCAGGGGTCTTCCGAGGGACGGTTCTTGCGCAGCTTTTCGAGGAGTTCCTCGAGACGGGCGTCGAGCATCCGCTCGGTGCGGTCGCGATGAAAAGGCAGAGGGAGGTTGTTGGGCGCCGGCATGGCAACACCTGAATACAGTGTAGCACCACGGGCTGGGTTGCTCCGCCGGGGCGGGACTTGGCGGCAACCCGCCATGGCGGACCGGCAACGCCCAAAGGAACCGCGGCCCGAGCATAGCGGGCACAAACGCAAGCACGCTGGGGCGGCGCGCATCCGGCAAGCCGCGCGGCCCTGCCTCCTGCGCCGCGACGCGTCCGGAGCGGAGAGATGAAGGAGACGGTATGCCTTTAGCCGTTACGCTTCGGTGAAACCTGGTTTAGCTCCGAGGTCAGCGGCTGTGCCGCGGGCGGCACCGGCGTGTTGCCTTCCAGCACGATGTCCTTGGCTTCGATCTTCTTGCCATAGAGACTCTTGTTCGCGTCGTTGTCCGGGCGAACGGTCGAGCCTTCGAGAGACACGCCTCCGAAGATGCCCTTTGAGCGGGAGTAGGAAAGGATCTCCGCGTTCATGGCCGCATCCGTTTCCGCCGAAGCGTTTCTTCCGACCGGGCCAGCCGCGACGGAGGCGTCCGCGCCCATCTTTACCTTGCTCGAGAGAACCGACTTCGCCCCCTTCTGGTTCATCACCAGCAGGACGAAATCTGTCGCTTCGCCGCCGACCTGCAAGCCAAAGCTGCCGCCCTCGAGCGCCATCATCGATGGAGCGCCCCAAGAGCCGTTGAAGTCCGCGCCGGTCCGGCACGTCATCGCGCCGCGCCCGTAACTTCCGGCGACGATGAAGCCCGCCTTCTTAACGGACGGGAACACGATCACGCAATACGCTTTGTCCAAAAGCGATTGCGGCACTCCTTCCGGCGTGCCGACCACTTCCTTAACCACGTTCGCTGCGTCGGCGAGGCGCTGATCTTCCTTGTTCTCGGCAAAGGCGCCCGCGGCCGCGCAGAGACAAAGGGCGAATAGGAAAATCGTTTTCATGGCTCCTTCCTTCCGATTCCCGCAGCCCTTCCAGGCCCAGAGGAATCCATGCCGCGCGGCGTCCCAGTTTTGGCCAGGCTAATGGATTGTGCGCGGAAGCCGAAGCGCTTGGCCACTGTCTCTAGTGCCAGTGGGGGGCAAGTAAAAGGGGCGCCCTTTCAGGCGCCCCGTCGTCAATTCGAGAGAAAGTCCGTTGAACGGCTTGAATCAGGTGGAAGGCTGGGGTTGTTCCGCGCGTTTCTGCTTGATTTCCTTGATTTTCTCGAGCAGGTCGTCGGCGTCTTTCTGCAGACTGGCCCGTTCGGCGGTGGATTCGACCATATCCGCGCGACGGCGATAGAGCAGATTGAGATAGGCCATCGCATCGTCGTAGTCGGGACGGAGCTCGATGGCCTTCTTCAACTCGGCTATACCTTCATCCACGAGGGCGCCATCCTTGTTGACGTAATCGGCGCGCACAGCGGGCGGCAGGGCGTCAGTATCCTTCACCTGCTTGTTCACATGCTCCTTGTTGTAGTTGGCGCGCAGTTCGGAGTTGTCACGGAACGCGAGCGTCCAATCGATTACGCCAACCCAGTAGTGGGGCTCGGCATCGTTTGGCTTCAATTCGATGTGCTTCTGATGGTACATCTTGGACTCTTCGAATTTCTTGGCATCAAAGGGCGTGCCGGCCATCTGGAAGAGAATCGAGCCGATGCCATCGATGGCGGAAAGGTTGTTCGGATCAATGCCGAGGATCTCCTTGTACTCGGCGACCGCTTGCTCGCCGAGCCGCAAATTTTGCGGCGAGGGCGCTCCGGGTATGTACTGGCTGGCGTACGCCGTGGCCAGATAGAGCCGCGCGTTCATCAGGGCGGGATCAAGCTCTTTGGCTTGCTTGAAGTCCTCGACGGCGGCGTCATACTGGCCGTTCTTGAAAGACGCCACGCCCTTGTTGAGCAGGTCGCGCGCCTTCAGCTTGTTGCAGCCGGAAACGCCAACGGCCAAAACGGCGAGAGCGGCAAAGGCCGCGACGCGCCGAGCAATCTGAAGCGATCCATGATTCATCACAGAATCCATCCCTACCGTGCCCGGCTCCGCCAGCGACGTTTCCGGCGCATGTGCGGATAGCCGAAGCTAAATTCCAGTCCGCCCCGCGAGGCATTCTAACTGGTTTTGTGGCCCGATTCGAGTTCCTGCGTCAGCAACCCCACGGGCGCGAGACCCGCGGCGTTGATTGCGTCGATTACGCTCGCGATGCGGCTAAACTCGACAGTCGAATCGCCGCGAACAAAAACCGTGCGATCGGCGCGATACTTGACGATTTCGCCGAGGCGTTGCGCGAGAGCTTCCGAGCTTACCGGATCCTGATTGATGCGCAACGTCCCGTCCGCCAGAACCTGAACGACCACGGGAACCGGCTGGACGGTTTTGCCGACTGCTGGGCGGGGCAACCGCGCGTCCAAGCCGGACTGATGACGCGGAATGATCATAAAGATCACCAGCAGCACCAGTAGAATGTCGATAAGCGGAACGACGTTCACGTCCGCCACGACACCACGGAAACCCCCGCCGACCGAAAAACCGATGAGCCGCCTCGCCTTCCCTCCGCCCATATAGCGGACGCTGAACTCCCGCGAGGAGGACTCTCACATCCCGGCAAGAGCCGCCCAGATGCGGCGGCGCTCGCCCTTACAACGCGAGCAAACCCTACTGCCCGGCTTCGAGCTTTGCCGTAATCAAGCCGACCTTGTCAATGCCGGCGCCGCGCATGATGTCGATGGCGCGAGCCACGTCCATGAACATCACGTCGTTATCGCCCTTGACGAAGGCCACCTTTTCGGCGCGATCTTTGAAAATCTGCTCGATGCGCGGGCCGAGCTGATCCCAATTGGTGTCTTCGTTGTTGATCTTGAGCTTGTTGTTCTGATTGACCTGGACGACAACGGTTTTGTTTTCGAGCTCCTGGTTCTCTTTTTGGTCCTTGTTGGGCTGCGGCACGAGCGTATCGAGCCCCTTGGGAACCAAGGGAGTGATCACCATGAAAATGATGATGAGAACGAGCAGAATATCGATCAACGGCACGACGTTCGGCGACGAGAGCGAACCGGTGTTACTGCCAACATCCATCCCCATTGCTGCTTCTCCTATCGGCCTCGAAATCACCAGCCTTGCAGGGTGCAAGCCGCGCCGTGTGGGAAGCGGCGCGGCCCTGTGAAACCGGCAAACGAATGGTGCGAACGGCCGTACGTACCCGCGCCTCAGCCGCCGGACGACGTGGATGACGCCGCCTGCTCCTGAGGGTTCTTGGGCTTTTGCTGGCCCTGGTTCTTTTCGGTCAGAAGACCGAGTTGATCCACACCGGCCGAGCGAATCTCATCGACCACGGCGACAACATCGCCATATTTTGCGCGAGCGTCGCTCTTGACGTAAACGGTCTTGTCGAGGCGGTTGGAGATGAGGTCCTTAATCGCATCGGTGATGGCGCTCTTGTCGGTCTTGTTGTTCTTCAGAAAGATGGTGCCGTCGCGGGTGATGGCCACGACGATGGCGTCATCCTTGTCGGCGTCCTTCATCTCGCGGGCGTTGTTGGTCGGCGCCAGATCCACCGGCGTCGTCTTCTGCAACATCGGCGTGATGACCATGAAGATGATCAACAGGACGAGCATGATGTCCGCCATGGGAATGACGTTGGGGGCGGCCATTTGCGGTCCAGCTTGCGGCTTGTAGGCCATTGGCGTGCTCCTTCCGCGGAGCTTACTTCTTTCCGCCGCGGCGCAGGATGAAGTAGTTGATCAGCTCCATCGAGGAGTTGTCCATCTCGACGTCGAACGCTTCCACCTTGTTGGTGAAATAGTTGTACGCCCACACGGCCGGAACGGCGACGAACAGGCCGAGCGCCGTGGTGACCAGCGCTTCCGCGATACCGCCGGCAACCGCCGAGAGGCCGGTGGCCTTGTTGCTCTCGATGCCCTTGAAGGCGTTCAAGATGCCCACCACGGTGCCGAACAGGCCGACGAATGGCGCCGTCGAACCGATGGTGGCGAGAGCCGAGAGGCCACGCTTCATTTCCGCGTGGACGATAGCCACGGAGCGCTCGAGACCGCGCTTGGCCGCTTCGATCACGTCGGAATCGGAAACTTGCTGCGAAGCGGACTGAAATTCGGAGAGGCCCGTCGCCACGACCTTGGCGATGTGGCTCTTCTTATTGCGTTCCGCGATGGCAATCGCTTCATCCAGCTTGCCTTCCTTGAGGGCGCCGGCGACCTGCTGCACGAAGATGCGGGACTGCTTGCGAGCCGCACTGTACATCAGGGCGCGGTCAATCATCACGCCGAAGGAATAAATCGAGAGAAGGAACAAAATGAGAACGACGACTTTCGCCAGCGTTCCCATCGTGCCCCACATGCTCCGGATGTCCCACTGACTGCCGGCCTGCAAGAGCATGGTGGAATAAACAAAGAGAGTTGCTGCCATTCGTTTGCTCCTTAGATCTGATGACTCCTCGTTTGCCCCCGAAGAGCCAGCGAGAGAGTTTGCCGAAATTGCCCCGCCGGACCAGCGAACCTGCCCACGCGATTCGCCGGACCGTACTACTGGTTGAGAGAAAAGATCACGTCAATCGTGGTATCCACCTCGACCGGTTCTCCGTTGAGGAGAGTCGGCTGGTAGCGCCACTGCCGCACCGCATCGAGAGCGGCTTGCACCAAAAGCGGATGTCCGGATTCCAGCGTGAGCGACTGAACCGTGCCATCCTTGCCGATGATCGCGTGAAGACGAACGGTGCCGGAAATGCGTGTCTGGCGAGCAAGCGGCGGATACGTTGGCGTCACACGATTGATGAGCTTGGCCGCCTGAACGTTGCCGCCCTGGCGAATGCGCGACACCGTCGGCTTCGGAGGAGGCGGGGGAGCCACGCCACCGATCACGCCGCCAATGACGCCGCCCATCGAACCGCCAGCCACGCCGCCCACGACGCCGCCGGCGACGCCCGTACCCATATCGGGCACCGCGTCTTCCTTAATGATTTTGACTTCCTTGGGGATTACCTTCGGCGCGACAAGCTGATTGTTCTGTATTAAATGGACTTGCGGCTTGACGTGAACAACCTGAGCGGGAGGAGGCGGGGGAGGCGGAGGAGGCGGGGGAGGCGGCGCCATGAGCATCGTGGCCATCATGGTTTTGGGGAGCGCCTCGGTGTAAATCAAGGGAATCAGGATCAGCACGCCGAGGAAAAGAACCTGAAGGAGCATCGAGACCACCACCGTCCAAGGCTTGTTCGTCTTGGTGGGGTGCGCGCTCGAGACGACCATATCTTCAAACATGAGGTCTTACCTCCTGCCAGCGGCAGCAAGACGCGGAGTCTCGCCGCCACGGGTTTTGTTGCCGGCTGCGGGTCCGGTAGTAACCGCCAGACCTTGCCCGCGCCAGCGATTCCAGGCGACGACAAGGGGAGCAGCGATACCAAAACTGGAGTACGTTCCTACCACAATCCCCACGACGAGGGCAAAGGAGAATGCGCGCAGCACCTGCCCGCCCATCAGGAAGAGCACCAGCACGGTCAGAAAGGTCAGACCGCTGGTGAGGAGCGTACGAGAAAGCGTCTGGTTAATCGATTTATTCACGACCGAGGCGAACGGTTCCTTGCGCAAGAGACGGTTGTTCTCGCGCACGCGGTCGAAAATGACAATCGTATCGTTCATGGAGTAACCGACCAGAGTGAGCAACGCGGCGATGACCGTCAGCGAAATCTCGTAGCGAAGCAGCGAGAAGAAGCCCAGGGTGATCAGCACGTCGTGAAACACAGCCAGGACAGCCGCGACGCCGTAAACCCACTCGAAGCGGAAGGCAATATACACCAGCATGCCCCCCAGCGCGAAGAGGGTAACCCAGATGGCGCGCAGCCGGAGCTCGGCGCCCACCTTGGGACCCACGATTTCGATATTGCGGATCGCGAAGGGACCCAGGATATAGCCGCCCTCGAGCGCGCGCACAACGGCCGGCGTGACGCCTTCGACCGAGGAAAGATCGCTCATATTGGTCAGCACGCCGCCCTTGACTCGATCGCGGTAGTCGAGAATTCGCTTCGCCAGTTGCTGGTAGCGTTCCGATGCGGCAGGCCCGGCGGCGAGGGGATCATGTGTGGTCAGAAAGGCGGCCAGCGAAGCAGGGGTGGCGGCATTCAGATCCGTCTTCGAGGAACCCGAAAGGCCATACATGGCGTTCAGCGCGTTAAGCACCTGGGTTTTGCTCGCATCCCTGGCTTCGTCGGTTGTCGATTTCTGATCGACGAAAATCAGCACCTCATCGGACTGCGCGGAGCCTACATCCTTGATGGATTGGATTTCGGTATTGGCCAGACCCTGCGCCGCAAGACCGCTTCTGAGTTTGTCAATATTGGGCGGCTGGGCGAACCGTACGTCCACATTGGTGCCGCCCTTAAAGTCGATGCTGTAGCGAAGGCCGTGACTGAGGAAAATGGATGTCCAACCGGCAATCAGCAGGATCGCGCTGAGCGCATAGAAGTACTTCGCTTTGCCCATCCAGTCGATATTGGGCTGTTTAAAGAACTCGACCATGCCGTCTGTTACTTCCCTTCCTTAGACTCCGAGGGATTTCGCTTTGTTCCCAGCGTGGCGGCCACCAAAACGAGGGTAGGTCACTGCGCCGGTTCTAACCTACAGGACACTCGTTTGAAATCGAGTGAACCTGGTATCCCAAGAGTTCTAGTACATTTCGTAAGTTCTTCTGCTTCCACGACTAAATGCTCAAGGCCGCTTGCCGGTCCATCTTGGCCAAGTGATACCGGAAGATCGTCTTCGAAACAAAGATCGAGGTGAACACGTTGGCCACAAGGCCGATGACCAGGGTGATGGCAAACCCGCGAATCGGACCCGTCCCGAAAACCCCCAGGAAGGCTGCGGAAACGACCGTCGTGACGTGGGTGTCAATAATCGTGAGGAAGGCTTTCTCGAAGCCCGCGTCCACCGCGGATGCCGCCGATTTGCCGTTGCGCAACTCTTCGCGAATGCGCTCGAACACCAGGACATTCGAATCCACGCCCATGCCTATGGTCAGAATGACGCCCGCGATGCCGGGCAGTGTCAGGACCGCGCCAAATACCGCCATCGCGGCGAGCAGGATCAGCAGGTTGAGGATCAGGGCCAGGACGGCATTGACTCCTGCCAGGCGGTAATAAATGACCATGAAGATCATGACCACGACCAAGCTGATGACCGAAGCGCGAACGCCGTGGCGAATGGAGTCGGCGCCCAGAGATGGCCCGACCGTACGCTCTTCCAGATACTTGATGGAGGCGGGCAGCGCGCCAGCGCGAAGCACCAGAGCGAGATCGTGCGCCGAAGCCTGGCTGAAATTGCCTTCGATCATGCCCTGGTCTTCGATTTTCCCGTTGATCACCGGAGCGGAATAGACCTTGTTGTCAAGAACGATGGCCATCTGACGGCCGATATTGCGCTCCGTGAACGGACCGAAACGCTGAGCGGCCTCGCGGGAGAGTGTGAAATCAACTTGATACTGGCCGGGGCGGCTTGCGTGAGGCCCCTCGGTGGCATTCCGCAGGTCCTTGCCGGTGACAATCGGCGCGCGGGAGAGCAGATACCACACTTCGCTATTCGGAGCGGCATTTGAGGATGAAGTTTCCGAGCGCCCCGGAACGAGCTCCGTACCGGCAGGAAGCACTCCGCCGTGGGCCGCCAGCGCGGCGGCCTGAGAAGGATACGTCGTCGGGTCCTGAACCAGCTTCAATTCCAATTGCCCGCCGGCCTGGATGACGGCTTTCGCTTCCGCGGGATCGCCTTCGCCGGGCAACTGCACCAGAATCTCATTGTCGTTGGCGCCGCCGCGCGGCTGGATCGTGGGCTCGGTGAGGCCAAGCGCATTGATGCGGCGCTCGATGGTTTCGAGCGACTGCGTCATCGCGGAATCCTTGATCCCGGAGATGGTGCTGGGCCGCATCGTGAGCGTGTAGCTGTTGGGCTGGCCGGCGGCGGGCGAAATCTCCCACGCCGCGTCATACTGCGAATGAATCAAGTCGTTGAAGTCGCTGACCTGCGCGGTATCGATGTTCTGGACGAGGATATGGGTGTCGTCGATGCGCCGGACCTCGTCGTAATGAATATTTTTGTCGCGAAGCTGCGTCGTGAGCTGGTCAACGGTCTGGTCGGTCTGCTGGGCCACGGCTTCCTGCACCTGGACCTGCAGGATCAGGTGGGTGCCGCCTTGCAGGTCCAAGCCGAGCTTGATCTGGTGGGCGAAGTTGTCCTTCACCGCGGCCAGCGAGGTGGGGAAGTTTGGCACGCCGATCAGCCCATAGACGCAGAGCAGGATGACGAGAAGAATTAAAACGGCTTTCCACTTCAGATTGGGATTCATGGTCAGAGAATCAGACGCGCGAAGCAGAGGACGGATTTATTTTGCATCTTGCGATGCCTCCACCTGCGTAATTGCCGCGCGCGCGACACGGATTTTTACCTGGGGCTCGGAGGAGATCTTGAGGATGACGGTATCGCCGTCGATTCCATTGATCGTTCCGTAGATGCCGCCGTTGGTGACAATTTTGTCGCCGGCCTGGAGCTTGGAGAGCATTTCCTGCGTTTTTTTGCGCTGGCGCTGCTGCGGGAGAATCACGAGAAGGTACATGATGGCGAACATCGGCAAAAAGAGGAAAAGAAGACTGCCGATGCCGCCGCCGGCCGATTGAAAGAGGAGTGCTGCCCACATACGGATGATGCGCCAACCTTTCTAACGCCTGCTTCCGTTCGGCGCGCGCCGGAGAGAACGCTCACGCAGGCCTCCGCGTAAAGCCGCTCCTGCTCGCGCCGGATTCTCGTCCTAACTTGACAGCGGATCGAGCTGGCTCCGGCCTGCGCCAGCCTGGCTGGAACCGGCGTTTGGCGAGCCGCCCGCGCTTCGCATCACTCTCAATGTACCGCACTCGTGCGAAGCCTGCCAAAACCGGCCAAGCGGTCAGGCGGGACCCGCAGCATAGCGCGCGTGCATCTCAGAGGAGAATTTTTCGAGAATCCCAAACCCGATAGCCTCGCGGATTTGCCGCATGATGTCAAGGTAAAAGTGGACGTTGTGGTGGCTCGCCAGGATGGCGGCGGTGATCTCGCCGGCGGTAAAGAGATGCCGCAGATAAGCGCGCGTATAGCGGGAGCAAACCGAGCAAGAGCACGCGGGATCGAGGGGCCTTTGGTCGCGCGCGTAGCGGGCGTTCTTAATCAGGACGCGCCCTTCGCTTGTGTAAACGCAAGCATGGCGCGCCGCCCGCGTCGGCAGCACGCAATCCATCATGTCCACGCCGAGCGCGACATAGTCCGCGATCTGTTCCGGCCTGCCCACGCCCATTAGATAACGCGGACGCTCCGAAGGAAGCATCGCCGTCACTTCCGCGGCCATCGCGCAGGTGAGTTCATGCGGTTCGCCTACCGCCAGGCCGCCAATGGCGTAACCTGGAAAATCGAGGTCGAGAAGCTGCCGCGCGCTCTCCCGGCGCAAATCGGGAAAGGTAGCGCCTTGCACGATGCCGAATTGCCATTGTGCAAGCCGGCCATTGCGCCGGGCGCATTCCAGGAAGTAGTCGCGCGCGCGACGCGCCCAACCCGTCGTTCGCGCCACCGCGGCCTGCGCCGCTTCACGTGGCGCGGGCGTCTCGATGCATTCGTCCAGCACCATGGCGATATCCGACCCAAGCGCAAGCTGAATTTCCGCGGCTTTCTCCGGCGTCAAGAAATGCTCGGAGCCATCAAGATGCGAACGAAAGCGCACCCCCTCGTCGTTAATTTTGCGCAGCTCGGAGAGGCTATAAACCTGGTAGCCGCCGGAATCGGTGAGAATCGCGCGCGGCCAGGACATGAACCGGTGCAGCCCGCCCAGCCGGCGCACCAGCTCGTGCCCGGGCCGCAGATACAAATGATACGTATTGGCGAGGAGGATGGACGCGCCGAGCTCCTCGAGGGCCTCCTGCCGCAAACCCTTGACCGTGGCTTGCGTCCCCACCGGCATGAACGCCGGCGTCTCCACCGGGCCATGTGGCGTCTCAAGCACGCCGCGGCGCGCGCCTGTCGGATCCGTGGCTTTGAGGGTGAATGAAAAATGCACCGCTTCAGTGTAGCAGGGCAGCGGGCCTCATCCGGCGCTGGTTCCGGTTTTTTTCAGGAGAAAATCCAGGCAATGCCCGTGCGAAGGACCACGTAAGCGAACCACAAGCCGAAGGCAATCGAGATGCTCTTGCCCGCCTTCATCTTCCGCGAATTGATGGCGGCAAAGCCGATGCCGATGAGGATCAGGATCCAGAACGTGAAAAGATCCACTTGCTTGCACAGCGTAACCAGCCATTTCTCCGAGTCTTCCGGCAAAAACGCCGCGGCATTCGCGGCCACCGGATTCTCCAAATCGAACGTGCCGGGCGGCTTCAGGAAAAGAATTAGCAGAAACAAAATGGTGCTTACTCCGGAAACCAGAAAGCTGTGAGCGATGATGCTAAGTGACGTGGAAAAATTCGTGCTGATCCCGCCGAGCAGGCTATACGCGCCCCACATGACAAGGGACAGGATCAAGATAAATACAAATGGCGCCGGGACACCGAAAACGTACGTGAATACCGGCGCGTACTTCGCTCCGACACTCGCCTGCTGCGCCTTTTGTTCCGCGGACATCTGGGCTGCTCGCGGACTCTTCTCAACCTGCTGGGCAATGTAGTCCTGCCAATTTATCCGCTGGTTCAGGGCTACGCAAACCACTACCGACAGAAGCGTCAGCAAGATCACCGGAGCGGCCCAGCTTGGCTTGCGGACAATGTCCTCGAACGTCGGCTTCGGCGAGAAGAAAACGCCGAATACGCGGCCAGCCGCGCTCAGCGATGGCTGCGCTTCCGGAGCAGGGGCTACCGTCGTTGTTGCCATTGCGGACTCCTCCACCACGGATTCAATAGACGCGAATGAATTCCCTTGTCCCTATTCTACGCGCCGGCCGGGGAAAGATTTCAGTGCGGGCATTCTAGCGCAGCCAGCGACACGGCGGGTTGCTATGCCCCGGGCCCGGCGTAAGCCGGTAACGCGGGAACGGCCGCAAGCAGCTCGCGGGTATATTCGTGCTTTGGCCGGCGCAGCACGTCTTCGGCAGTCCCCATTTCCACGAACTGACCATGGCGCATAACCGCGATTCGCGTGGCGATTTGCGCGACCACCGGCAGGCTGTGCGAAATCAAGATGTACGTAAGGCCAAACTCTTCCTGCAACTCCTGCAAGAGCAGCAGGACCTGGGCGCCGACGGAAACGTCAAGCGCCGAGACCGGCTCATCGGCAATCACCAACTGCGGCCGCAGAATCAGGGCGCGGGCAATGCCGATGCGTTGCCGCTGCCCCCCGGAAAACTCGTGCGGAAAGCGCCGCAGCGAGTCCTGCTCGAGCCCCACGCGCCGCAGCATCGCCGCGGCCCGGTCGCGCCGCTCTGCCGCGCTCCGCGCAGGCTCGTGAATCGCCAATGGCTCGGCCACAATCTCGCCGATTCGCATCCGTGGATTCAGCGACGCAAACGGATCCTGAAACACCATCTGCATCTCGCGGCGGTGCGCTCGCAAAGCTTCGCCCTTCATTCCCAGTAAATCGCGGCCGCAAAATCGCAGTTCGCCGGAGTCCGGCTCGATCAGCCGCAGCAGCAGCCGCGCAAGAGTCGTTTTCCCGCAGCCGCTTTCTCCCACAATGGCCAGAGTCTCGCCTCTCTCGAGGCGAAAACTGACTCCGTCCACGGCGGCTCTCGTTTCCGCGTTTCGCCTGCTCGCGAGCGAGCTACCGGCGCGCGGATAGCGTTTCGTCAGCCGAGCAGCTTCCAGCAATGGCGCCGCTGTGTTCACGATGCTGTTCCCCTCGCCGCGACCTGGCGGACCTGGCCACCGCCGCAGGCTCTTCCGCGCGATTCGTTCAACATCATCGCATAACCGGTCCCGGCGTGCTCGCGGCGGGTCAATTCTTGCTCATGTATTTCTAAACCTATTCAGCACTCGCTGTCAGTCGCGGCGTCCGATGCCGCAGCCTGCGGGAAAGAAACAGAGCGGCCGTGATCAAGCGTGAAAAAATGCGCAGGAGAAAAAGTGCCGAGATGCTCGAAGCGCGCGCTCTTCAAGATATCCGAATCTAAATCCGATAATCGGTATGATTTAGAAAATTCCATCCACGCAAGCCTTTTATTTGTACTGCGTGCTCTCCGGCGCGCCAATTGCAAGCGCGCATCCGAACCGGAGTGCTGTTCGGTTGGCGAGCGAAGGCCCTGAGGCCGCGCATCGGTCAATTTCAGACTTCCGCTTTGCAAAAAAAAAACAACAACGCAGGGCTGGTCCTGCCAGATGTCAGAAGGAGAACGCGTGAGATCCATTTGTCGAAATGTAGTTGCAGGCTGCTGGATGGCCATTTTTGCGCTCGTCGCCGCGCCGGCGGCGTTCGCTCAGCAAGATACGGGGGCGGTCATTGGTGATGTCGTAGACGCCTCCGGGGCTGCGGTCGCGGGAGCAAGGGTGGTCGCGCGCAACGCATCCAACGGTGTGGTGCGCGAAACCACCACAAACGATGCGGGACATTTTCAGTTCCTGTCGCTTCCCGTGGGCGCGTACACAGTGCGCGTGGAAGCGAAGGGCTTTCGCACGTCGGTTTCGGACGCCGTCGAGTCGGTGGTTTCGACAACCACTCGGCTCGCCATCTCCCTCGAAGTGGGAGCCGTTGCCGATACGATCACCGTAACGGAGTCTGCCGGTCCGGCGGTAAATACGACCGATGCCACGCTCGGCAACGCCTTCGACTCTCATCAGATTCTGTCGTTGCCATTTGAAGGAAGGGACGCCGCTGGAGTGCTCACGCTGCAGCCCGGCGTTGCGTATATCCCCACACCGGTAGGTGTCAATCCGAATGTTGACACTCGAAACGGCGCCCTCAACGGTGGCCGGGGCGACCAGGCCAACGTCACCCTGGATGGCGTGGACAACAATACGCAAACGACGGGAACCGCATTCCAGGGCGCCGTTCGTTCCACACTGGATTCGATCGAGGAATTCAGGATCACGACCCTCGGCGACAATGCCGATCAGGGGCGCTCGTCCGGAGGACAGGTCGCGCTCGTAACCAAGAGCGGTACGAACAACTTTCACGGTTCCTTGTATGAACAAAACCGGCCAACGAACACCGTAGCCAACAGCTACTTCAACAAGCACACGCAGCTCGAAAATGGCCAGCCGAATGTCCCTGCGCGAGAGCTCCGCAACACCTTTGGCGGCTCCCTTGGCGGCCCCGTGCTTAAGGATCGCCTCTTCTTTTTCTACACGTACGAAGGTCAGCGACAAGCGGAGAGCGGGCAGGCCACGCGAAACGTGCCTTCCATGACGCTTCGTGATGGCGTGGTCATCTATCCCTGTGCCGACCCAGCCGCATGTCCAGCCAGCAGCGTGACCGGCCAGAGCGGCACCGTGTACAACATTCCCGCGGGAAGATTCGGAGTAGGGCCGGCGGAAATCAAGAAGATGGACCCGAACTGCACGGCCTTGGGTACCTGCCCCCTGGGCAATGGCCCCGACCCGGCCGTTCTGGCCGTCTTCCAGAAATATCCGGCGGTCAACGCGACCAATTGCGCTAACTTCGACGGTACCGGCTTTAATATCGGATGCTTTTCATTTTCGGCGCCCACTCCGGTACACCTGAATACCAACATCGCGAGAATCGACTACAACCTCAACAAGAGCGGCACTCATCGTCTGTTTTTGCGGGGAAACTATCAGACCGATAGCACCGCGGGCCTGCCGCAATTTCCCGGCGACGCACCGAATCAGGTAACGCGCAACACCAGCCGGGCGCTGGCGGTTGGCTATACGGCAGTCCTTTCCAGCACCTTCATCAACTCCATTCACTACGGGTTGACCCGTGAGAGCGTCTCCAATCAGGGCCTACTCACGCAGGCACAAACGGACATCCGGTTCTTTAGTTCTTTCGTGCCGCCAAACTCAACCACCACCGCGTTTCATGTGCCTGTCCACAACTGGACCGACGATGTTTCCTGGACGCGCGGCAAACACACCTGGCAGTTTGGCGGAAACGTCCGGCTCATCAACAACGTGCGCGAATCGAACGCTACCTCCTTCAGCAACGGGCTGGTCAACCCCGCATTCCTGAATCATTCGCCGACCGGGAGCGGCGGAAGCTTGGACCCGGTGGCCTTCGGATTCCCCGCGGTGGATCCCGGCAACGCCTCGATCTACAACAACGCGATCGTGGACCTGGTCGGCATCGTGGACCAAGTGACCGCGAGCTACAATCGCGACAAGACCGGAGCCGTCCTTCCCCAAGGTGCCTTCGTCCATCGGTATTTCCGGTCCTGGGAGTCGGACTGGTACCTTCAGGATATCTGGCACTGGAAACCCAACCTGACCGTGACCGCCGGTTTGCGGTACTCCTTGCTCGAGCCGCCCTACGAAACCAACGGCACCCAGGTATCTCCCAGCATCAGCCTGAGTGATTTCGTGAACGACCGCTCGGCGGCCATGGCTCGCGGGGAATCCGTCGCGCCAGCTTTCTACTTCGACCTCTCCGGCCCGGCAAACGGCCGCAGGCCCTATTGGCCTTGGGACCATAAGGACTTCGGGCCGCGGCTTGCGATCGCCTACACCCCGAATGCGCCGGAAGGGGTCTGGAAGAAGCTCTTCGGCGGCCCCGGGAAGTCTTCGATCCGGGCTGGCTTTGGCATTGTTTACGACCATTTCGGCGAGGCCCTCATCAATACCTTCGATCAAAATGGCGCCTTTGGCCTGTCAACCAGCATCGGAAATCCTGCCAGCATTCAAACGGTGGACGGCGGAGCACGCTTTACGGGATTGCACGACATTCCGGTTTCGAGCCTGAATGGAGTCCTGCTGGCTCCGGCTCCCTCTGGCGGCTTCCCGGCAACTCCGCCGACAAGCGTTCTCGGTCATCCGGTGCAGCAGATCGCCTGGGGCCTGGACGACCAGATCAAGACGCCTTACTCCGAAACCGTCGACCTTTCCTTTACTCGAGAACTCCCCGCGGGCCTCGTATTCCAGGCCTCTTACGTTGGCCGTTTCGCCCATCGTCTTTTGCAGCAGCGCGATTTGGCCATGCCGCTAAACCTGACCGATCCCAAGTCGGGAATGACCTACTTCCAGGCGGCTCAGATCTTCGCCAAGGCGGCCGCGGCTGGCACGCCGGTTGCGAATATTCAGGCCATCCCGTTCTGGGAGGATTTGTTTCCCGGAGCAGCGGGCCACTCGAACACAAACCCGTTGTTCAGTTGCAGCGTCCCAGGCCAGGGGAGCGTAGCCAATCCCACGGCCACGCAAGCCATGTACGAACTCTTCTTCTGCAATAGCGGCAACGGCACTCTCGGGGAGACCAACGCGCTGAACATTCTGGATTCGTTCTGTTACCCGGCGTGCCTCAACCAACAGCCAGGGCAGGCTCCGGCTGCTCCCGGCATGCCCGGCGGGCCTTACCAAATCTATAATCCGCAATTCTCCGCCCTGTACGCCTGGTCCACCTTTGGCAAGAGCAACTACAACGGCGCGCAATTCTCCTTGCGGAGCCGCCCCACGCACGGTGTGCAGTTCGACTTTAACTACACCTATTCCGCGTCGTTCGACCTAGGCTCGGACGCGGAGCGCACGGTCACCTTCGGTGGCTTCAATTCCAGTTCCATCGTCAATACGTGGGATCCGCATCAGAATTATGGTCCCTCGGATTTCGACACGCGCCATGCCATCAATTTCAACGTTCTGGCCGATCTTCCTTTTGGCAGGGGCAAGTGGCTGGGCCGGAATTCGAACCGGCTCCTCGACACCCTCATCGGCGGATGGCAGATCGCGGGGCTCGGCAGGTGGTCATCTGGCCTGCCGTGGTCCGCGGCAAACGGGGCCTTTAACTTCCCGACCAATTTCCAGCTTCCTGGAGACGGCGTCCTCCTCGGCCCCAAGCCGAACTCCGGTGTCTTTCCCGGAGCCGATGGCAGCGCCAGCGCCTTCGCCGACAATGTAGCCGCCGCCGGCGCATTCCGCTTGCCCATCGTCGGCGAGACCGGCCAGCGCAACAACCTCCGCGGCCCCGGCTTCTTCAGCACGGACCTGGGTGTGAACAAAACGTTCCGCCTTACCGAAGGCCAATTTTTGCGGTTCAGCGCCTATGCCTTCAACTTCACCAATTCGGTGCGGTTCGACTCCCAAGGCATCAATAACAACATCGCGGACGCCGCATCCTTCGGCGTCTTCACTCAAACTCTCACGACGGAGCGCAGAATGGAATTCGCCCTCCGTTACCAGTTCTAACCACAGCAACTAATGAAGTGGATGAAGGGCCTCCGCATTTTGGAGGCCCCTTCCCTTTTCGAACTACACTTCACCGCTCCGCGCCAGTACGCAGGCCGCCGCGTGTTGTCCTGAGACCGTCCGCAGCGCTGGCACGGCTTCCCTGCACTCCGGGCGAACCAACTCGCATCGTGGCCCGAAGGCGCAGCCGGATGGCAGCGCACCCAGCCGAGGGACGGTGCCTGGAATCGGATGCAAGTTTCCCCGCTCGAGCCTCGGCGATGCGCGCAGCAAACCCTGAGTATAAGGATGGCGCGGGGCGCGGAGCACTTCCCGTACAGGCCCTTCTTCCACAATTCGTCCCGCGTACATCACCGCGACACGCTCGGCCACCTGCGCCACAACTCCGAGATCGTGCGTGATGAAAAGAAGCCCCACCCGCAGTTCGCCTCGAAGCCGCGCGAGCAACTCCAGCACCTCTTTCTGCACCGTGACATCGAGCGCCGTCGTCGGCTCATCCGCGATTAGCAGCCGCGGACCGGCCGCCAGCGCCATCGCGATCATGGCGCGCTGGCGCAGTCCCCCCGATAGCTGGTGCGGGAATTGCCCGGCGCGCGCTTCCGGCTCCGGCACCGCCGCTCGCCGCAGTGCTTCGATGCTCCTGCTCTGAATCTCCTTTGCGGAAAGCGCCGGCTCATGCGCGCGAATGGCCTCCTCGACCTGCGCCCCGATGCGCATCACTGGATTCAGCGACGTCATGGGCTCCTGAAAAATCATCGCGATCTTGCGCCCGCGCACGCCGCGCCATCCGCGCTCATCCAAGCTGAGCAACTCCCGCGGCTCGCCGTTCGAACCGAGCGCCGCGCGCCCCTTCACCCGCGCGCCTTCCGGCAGAAGCCCCATCAGCGCCAGCGACAGCATCGTCTTCCCGCTGCCCGATTCGCCCACCAACCCCAGCGAATCGCCCGCGCCAATCCGCAAAGAGACTTCGTTTACAGGGCGAATCCATCCCGCCGGTGTTGGCAGTTCTACGATGAGTTCCTGCACCTCAAGCAGTGCGCGCACGCATCTATCATAGTCCGGCCCCGCATTTCCCGGACAGGAATGCATCGGCGCTTGCCCGCCGCAATAACAAATTTCAGAGCCGCGGCGTTCCGCGACGCCGCCACTTTGGGACTGCCTTCTCCGGAACGCTCCTTGCTCCTGAGCCTTCTGCCTTTCTCCGCCGGAACGCTAGAATGGACGTTTCGTCCCCATGTCCTCCTCCGCCACAGCGCCGCGCGTCAACTGGAAGCTCATTTGGGCGCAACGCGGCTTCCGCTACTTCTTTGTTGCCATGTTCGTGTCGCTCTTCGGCAGCGGCATGAATTTCGTCGCCGTCAGTTGGTTCATCCTCGCGGCCACCCATTCGACGCTCAAGGTCAGCCTGCAAGTCATCGTCGTCACGCTGCCCGGGCTTCTCGTGCCCTTTCTCGGCGGCGTGCTTATTGATCGTCTGGACCGCCGCTACCTCGGTGTTGCGCTCGATTTCGCCCGCGGCGTCGCCGTTCTCGCTACGGCGTACATCGCCTGGCGCGGCCACGTTCAGCTCTGGCACCTCTACCTGATGACGCTCATCACCGGCACCGGCTCCGCGATGTATTGGGCCACGGTCAATTCCCTCGTGCAGGAAGTCATTCCCGCCAGCGAATTTACCGGAGCCAACGCGGCCGTCCTGATCGGCGTGCAAAGCGGCATGCTCCTCGCCGGCTCCTTTGTCGGCTTCATCTATGACCGTGCCGGAATCGCCGCGATTCTGGCCATCGATGGCCTCACCTACTTCGTCTCGGCCTATTGCCTCTTTCAGCTTCGGCGCGGTTACGTCTCGCCGCGCCAGTATCTTCGCCATCGCCGCGAATTTTCCGAGCACACCGAAGCCACGGCTGAAGCGCTCGAATCCGGCGAAAACCCGGAAGTAGCCGAAGCCGGCCTCTCCCTCGCCATGTATTCCGACCTGAAGGAGGGTTTCGCCTACCTCAAACGCCAGCCCATTGTTCGCGCGCTTGGTATCACCCACTCCACCATGATGGCCGGGGTTGTCAGCGCGAATGTCGTCCTCGTCGCCCTTGCCAATGACGTCCTTCATGCCGGCGCGCGCGGCCTCGGCTTTCTCGAAGCCGGCTGGGCCACCGGCGCCATTAGCGGCGGCCTTGTCGCCAGCCAATTGCCCGGCGATTGGCGGATGTCGCTCTACGTCGCGGCCTGCGCCGTCCTGGCCCTGGGCCACATGACCACCCCTTTCGTCGCTCTCCTTGCCGCCGCAGTCCTGCTGCAATACATTTTCGGATTCTGCCGCGCCCTCGGCGGCGTCATCGCGCAGTCTTCGCTCATGGCCATCGTGCCGCGGCATTTCATGGGCCGCACACAATCGGCCATGGCCATCCTCACCACCATCGTCCAGTTGCTGATGAGCTTTGGTCTCGGCTTCGTCGCGGAAAAAGCCGGCCTTGTCGCCGGTTACGCGCTCCTCGCGCTCCTCTACGCCATCGCCACGATCTTTTCCATTCGCGCGCGCCAGCTTCGCGCCGCCGCGCCCGCGGCCGCTTTGCCCGAATCGCCTTAACCCAGAAAGGACCGCTCATGGAAATCACCTCCATCCAGTCTTTCCTTCAATACTTCGGCAATCTCCGCGAACGCACGCTTCGCGTGGCGCGCTGCATTCCTCCCGAGAAAATCGATTGGAGCTGCGCGCCCGGAAAGTTCACCCTCGGAGATCTTCTGCGTCACCTTGCCGTCACCGAGCGCTTCCTGTGGGCGGAAACCGTGCACAATCGCCCCAGCCGCTATACCACCCATGGCAAGGAACTCGCCGCCACGCTTGACGAAATCCTCGCCCTCATGCAGCGGCTCCACGAGGAATCGCTTGCCAGCTTCGCGCAGCTCACCGGCGAGGACTTGTACTCCAAATGCAAAACTCCCGCCGGCTCGGAAATTCACGTCTGGAAATGGCTCCGCGCCATGACCGAACACGAAATCCACCACCGCGGTCAAATCTACTTGTATTTGGGAATGCTCGGCGTTGCGACTCCGCCGATCTTCGGCCTCACCTCGGAGCAAGTCCGCGCGCGCGGCACGCCAGACTAGCGCGCGAGGTTCAACTCGGCGCCTCGCTCACTTCCTCGAGCGGCACGGCCTTCTTGCCCAGCAAATCCACCGCCGCCTGATACAATTTCGCCCGCAATTGATAGCGCTCATTCGCCCGCGTGATGTATCGCACCGCCACTTCAATCCCGCCCAGCACCGGCTTCACGCTGATCGCCGGCGCCACCGAAAACGAACTCATCTCCCGCGAACCTGTCGCCCGCCGCCATTCCGCTTCCGCTTGTTCCGCGCTTTTCTGCGTCGCTTCCAGCACCCGCTTCTGAATCGCCCCGATCATCGGGTACGGATCTTGCCCCGCCGGCAGCACCAGTTGCAGCTCGTCCCAGAGCCACTGCCCCGAAGTCGAAAAGTTGAAATAATGCCCCTCGATCGCGAAACTGTTCGTGAACGTCACGCGCCGGCCCGTCGGGTGCCCCGAATCCGTCCAGTTTCCCGTTTCCAGCAGCACCGTATGGAACGGCCCGATCTCCACCACTTCTCCCGTTACCCCGTTGATTTCCACCCAATCGCCCAGTCTTATGCCGTTCTTCCCCATCAGCACAAACCAGCCAAAAAATCCCACGATGAAGTCCTTCAGCGCCACCGTCAGGCCCGCGCCCGCCAGTCCCAGGAACGTTCCCACCTGTCCCGGCGGCCCCACAATCACCAGCAGTATCAGTACCAGCGCCGCGACTCGCACCGTCACATGCGCTACCGTCCGCAAGCTTTGCACCTGCCGCCGGTCCATGTTGAGCCGGCCCAGAACTCTGTCCATCAGCGTCGAAAAATAAATCGCCACCAGCAGAATCCCGAGAATCACCAGTAAGGCGATCAGCGCCCTCCGCAGCACGGCTCGTTCCATCGCCGCCACCACGTCGATCCACTGCGCGTAAATGCCCGAAAGGCTCTTCTGCGTCTCCGCGCGCTTGTCGAGCGTCGCCAGCGTCTTCTGCTGTGAGTCCAGCCGCTGGGTTCGGTCCAGCAGATCTTCCGCATCGTCCGCGCCCGCCGCCGATTCACTCTTGCTCGCCGGGCTGCTCGCGGCCGCCCCGCCGGAAGACGTATCCTTCGCGCCCGAGCTTCCCGCCGTCCCTCCGGCGCTTTTCGCATGGTGCTTCAGCGCCGCTGAGTTCGCCTTCGCCGCCTCGATCTCCTCGTCCAGCTGATTGTGCTCGGCTGCCAGCGCTCCTGCCTTGGCGTCCGCCGCGGCTTTGGCCTTCCAGAGCGCCATCTGCTTCTGATGCAGCGCCAGCCACCGCTCCACACGGTTCACCAGCCCCAGCCCGCCAACGGCTGGCGGAGCGCCAATTCCGCCTCCCCCGTGTGCCAGCTCCTCGTGCTCCTGCACCATCGCCCGGATGCGATCCTCGGGATCCCCTCCCGCGCGAATCAGGTCCTGCTTCGCGTCGTCCAACTCATCCTGATCCAGTTCCACCTGCGCTTTCACCAGATCCAGTTGCTCGTCAATCGCCGTCTTCTTCGCGCCCGCGGCTTTGTCCATCTCCTCGTCCAGCTGCTCCACGCGCGCCTTATCTTCCGCCAGCAGCTTTTGCGATTTCTGCATCCGCGCTTGTATTGCTTTCGCCTCCGCGCTCAGTTGTGGCGGATGTTCTTTCGCATCCTTCAGCGCCTGCGCGAACGCCAGGTCTACGCCGTAGTCCGCCAGCCGCAGCGCCTCTTCCGCCAGGTGTTTCTCATCCTCGGTCGTCGGCATCTGCGCAAGCTGCTGCGCCGTCTTCAGCGGCGTTTGATCCACGATCGCCGCTTGCGCCGGCGCGGCATGCCTGCCCCTCAGTCGTACGCTGCTGGACGAAGAGCCAGTCAGGACCACCCCGGCGGCAGCCGCCGCCATCAACACCACGATCAAGATCGCCGCCAGCTTTTGCGTGGATTTCATGGCCGCTATTCTAACCCGCATTTCTCATCAGTCTTCCAGCGTGCCGAATGGCAGGGGCCGGGCGCAGACCTTCGCTTCTCAAGATGACACCCAGCCGTGTGTCATTCTGAGGAGCCGTGTTTGCCGCGAAGTATCTCCTGGACTCGTCGCGACGGCAATGGCTTCCGGGCGATGCAAAACTCGTCTTGTAAGCCATGCGGTCTAGAGACGCGCTCCGCGCCTGACAGCTTTCACACGGTCCCACCGCTTCGGGTTATACGCGCCTCATTCGCAACATCCGGGCTGCTTTTTCCAGGTCCACGCTTTCTCTTTCCGCTAACATGGTCTTTACCATATGGATTCTCGCCTGCCCAAACTTGCGTTCTTGCTGCTGGTGCTCTTCGCCGCCGTCCACTTCTCCCTGCTCTATCCCGAATTGCCTGACGTCATCGCTTCGCATTTCAACGCCCAGGGCGCGCCCAACGGCTGGCAAGCCAAGTCCGGCTTCTTCGTGGCGCTTGCGATGATCACTCTCACGATGGCCATCATCGGGTTCGCCATACCCCTCATCATCGGACGCCTGCCCGTCCAGCTCATTAACCTGCCCAACAAACGCTATTGGCTCGCTCCGGAGCGCCGCGCTCAAACCAACGCCTTTCTCGAAGCCTACTTCGGCTGGTTCGCCTGCGCCATCTACTTCGTCGTTCTCGTCGCCTTCAACTACGCCGCCCAATCCAATCTCCATCCCGCCAGCCCGCCCAGCATCGCGTGGTTCTTCGCCGCCCTCATCGGCCTCGCCATTTTCGCCATCTTCTGGTCCCGCCTCATGTTCACCCGCTTCAGCCGAACCCGACAGTGAGATGGGCCTGACAACAAAAACGCCTCCGATTTCCCGGAGGCGTTCTTCGTACCGCTTTCCTGCTCTGAGCCTTGGCCGGCGGGCGCCCTTTATAGGTAATCCCGCGACGGCCCTTCCAAAAACGCCCGCAGCTTCCGCGATCGCGACGGATGCCGCAGCTTCCGCAGCGCCTTCGCTTCGATCTGGCGGATGCGTTCCCGCGTCACCGCGAACGACTGTCCCACTTCCTCGAGCGTGTGCTCGCTGCCGTCGTCCAGGCCGAACCGCATTTTGATTACTTTCTCTTCGCGCGGCGTCAGCGTCTTGAGCACCGAGGAGGTCTGCTCTTTCAGGTTCAGGTTGATTACCGCGTCCGAAGGCGAAACCACGGCCTTGTCCTCGATGAAGTCCCCGAGATGCGAATCCTCTTCCTCGCCAATCGGCGTCTCGAGCGAAATCGGCTCCTGTGCGATCTTCAGGATCTTCCGCACCTTCGAGACCGGAATATCCATGCGCTTGGCGATTTCCTCGCTGGTAGGCTCCCGCCCCAGTTCCTGCACCAGTTGCCGGCTCGTCCGCACCAGCTTATTGATCGTTTCGATCATATGCACCGGAATGCGGATCGTGCGCGCCTGGTCGGCGATCGCGCGCGTGATCGCCTGCCGAATCCACCACGTCGCGTATGTCGAAAACTTATACCCGCGCCGCCACTCGAATTTGTCCACCGCCTTCATCAGGCCGATGTTGCCTTCCTGAATCAGATCGAGAAACTGCAACCCGCGGTTCGTGTATTTCTTCGCAATGGAAACCACCAGCCGCAGGTTGGCCTCGATCAGCTCCTTCTTCGCCTGCTCCGCTTCCGCCTCCCCGCGGTGGATCAGCGTCAGCGTTCGCTTGAGCTCCGTCAGCCCGACTTCGCTGGCGTCCTCGATGTCCTTGAGTTCCGTGCGCCGCGTCCGCAGCTCCTTCCGCGCTTCGGCCGCCACGTCGCCCTTCGCCGCGTCCACCCGCCGCTCGAGCCGGCCGGCTTCCCGCTCGAGCGACTGCAAGCGCTCCACCGTGCCCCGCATCTTGTCGATCAGCCGCTTTTTCTCGAAGGGATTGAAGTCGATGTCGCGAATCGCCAGCGAAATCTGCACGCGTGTTCGCGCCACTTCCCATTTCGCGCGCACGTACGGCCGCTTCTTCGATTTCGGAATCTTCTCGAGCCGCGCAGCCTGCTTCAGCGCCGTGTCATAGAGCTTCGCGATCTTCTCGATGTACTTGAGCGTCTGCTTCGTCTTGTTCGCGATCTTCTCTTCGGTCAGCTCTTCGTCGTCAAACTGCACCACTTCTTTGATCGACCGCGCGCCCTTCCGCAAATCCTCGCCAACCGCGATCAACTCCTTGATGACAATCGGCGACCGCGTGATGGATTTCATCACCACCAGTTGCCCGCGCTCGATCCGCTTCGCGATCGTCACTTCGCCTTCGCGCGTCAGCAGCGGCACCGTCCCCATCTCGCGCAGGTACATGCGCACCGGATCGTTCGTTTTCTCGAGCGAACCCGGCGTGAGGTCCAGGTCGCTTCCCGCGCCCTCTTCATGATCGTCCTTAAGCACGGAATCCCGGTCGCCCGCTTCGGCCGATACTTCCACGGCTCGCGCCGCTTTCGCTGACGCCTGATCCTCGTAAATCTCGATGCCGTTTCGCTCGAAGGTCGTCAGCAAATCGTCAATTTCTTCCGACGAATGCACTTCGGCAGGAAGCGAATCGTTCACTTCGTCATACAGCAGGTAGCCGCGCTCTTTGCCGATGGCAATCAGCGCCTTCACTGCTTCGTATTTCTCTTCCAATACCTGCGTCGCCACTAGATACTCCCTCCCGCGAAAATCCGTAACCCATCCCCAGTCTCCGGGCTTCTCTTGGGGACACCGCGAATTCCGTAGACCCACACAAAAGCGCGTCTCCGCAAGCGTGTGACTTCGTCTCGAACACGAGTTCGCTTGTGAATCCTCAATGGATCACGATAAGACTTGTCTGTTTTGCTTTGCGCCGCGCCTTGTCCGCTCGCCCCGTGCGCTGCCCGCTCTTCGCACATTGGGCCCCCGGCAGCCTCTAACTACATCTATAAGATGCAGTTACCAGGCAAACCGTTTCTCGCGAAACCCTCATACGCTACACGTTTAACTCCCGCCACGTCAACGCCTTAATCATCGGGTTGTGCGCCCTTCTCAGAAGACAAAATCCGCTCCTCTCCTGCTCCTGCTTCCGATGCGTCACGGACTTCGCCTGATGTGCTCTTGACAAGGAGGGTATCTCTAGCGTATATTGGCTCTCAGTTAACTTTCTGCTTGCCTCGAGCTCGGCGGATTAGGTCGCCATTCTGCCGCCCAGCACCCTCTGCCGACCCCCAATTCGTGCCGTTTCCCAAGGGATGCTCGTCCGCGCTGGCCGTCTGTCCGCCGCTAACTCGTTTAGAATCCGCACTTGCTAGGAAACTCCGCGTTTTAGCCGAAATGGACCGAAATCGTCCCTCTGCAACTCCTTTGGAATCCGCACTTACGAGACCGCGTGTCTGTAACCCCTTTAGAATCCGCACTTACAAAAAACGCACGGCAGGGGGACGCTGTCACGTAAACGACTATAATTCAATAACTTAGCGAACACCCGCCAGACGCCTCATCAACTTTTGCTTGCGTTCCAGCAAATCCCGCAGTTCCGGTCCCGTCGGATGCGCTTCAATCCCTCGCTGCACCTCCGCCAGCTCCTGCTCCACCTGCCGCCGCTCTAAGGTCTCAATGCAGCTTTGCGCCTCATCCCAAGTCGCCTCATTCGCTTGTTCAAAGAGAATCTCAAATAGCAGTCGCCGGTCCCGGTCTTCCAGGGCGGCGGCCACCTCGGTTGCCAGCACGGGCTCGGCCGAAAGCGCCGCCGCGATGAGCCCCGCAAAGATTCTCTCCGTCTCAAGCCCCTGGTAGAGCTGCCCCCTCTGAAGCTGTTCCGCCAGCTCCCGCCGGAACCCATCCGCTTCCGCCAGCATGCGGATCAGCCTCCGCTCGGCGGGCTTTGCCGTCCGGCTCACCAACTCCGGCTGAAGGTTCAGATGGCTGCGGCGCTCGCCCGCCGCCTTGCTTAGAGCCGCGCGCAGGACCGGCTCTTCAAGGCGAAGCTGCTGCGCGATTCGTGTGGCCCACTCCGAACGCAGAATGCGATTCGGAATCTTTTGCACGTACGGCAGCAGAAATTCCACCGCGCGTTTTTTTCCTTCCCCCGTCGTCAGGTCCATCTGCCGCGCCCGTGCGATCAAATAGTCCACATAAGGCGGCGCTTGCTTCAGGAGTTTGAGGTACTCCTCCGCGCCTTTTTCGCGAATGAAAAGGTCCGGGTCCGCCTTCTTGTCGCCGACCGGAGGCAGTGCCAGGACTCGCACTTCAAAATCCTGCTCCAGCAGCATGGCCAGGGAACGCTCCGTGGCGGCCTGTCCCGCCATATCCGGGTCGTAGTTCACGATCACGCGCTTCGTGAATCTTCCTAGCAATTTGATTTGCGGCTCGGCAAGGCTTGTGCCGCAGCTCGCGACCACGTTGCTGATGCCGCTGCGCGCCACCGCAATCGCATCCATGTAGCCTTCCACCAGAATCGCGAAATCCTGGCGCCGCAGCGCATCCTTCGCGCGATCCAGATGGTAGAGCACGTTGCTCTTCGAGTAGATCGGCGTTTCCGGGGAATTCAAATATTTCGGCTGGTCGTCGCCGAGAGCGCGCGCTCCGAAGGCCACGATTTTCCCCGATTCGTTCGCGATGGGAAACGTGATGCGGCGGCGGAAGCGGTCGAAGAGCCGTCCGCTCTGGTCGCGGGAAATTAATCCCGATTCCGCGAGCAGCTTCTCCGTGTACCGCGATTTGAAGTGCCGCAGCAGCAGATCGCCGCCGCTCGGCGCATAGCCAATCCCGAACTTTCCTATCGTATCCCGGTCCAGCCCGCGGTCCTCCAGATACGCGCGCGCCGCCTTTCCTTCGAGCGTTCCTTCCAATTGCCTCACAAAGAAAGCCTGCGCCTCGCGGTGCATTTCGAGCAGGGCGGCGCGCTGGCGATGCTCCTGCTTGTCCTGGGGCGAACCGTCCTTGGGCCGCGGAATGGAGATGCCGCATTTCTCCGCGACGATCCGCAGGGCGTCGCGAAATTCGCATCGCTCCATTTCCATGACGAAATTGAAAACGTCGCCGCCCTTGCCGCAACCGAAGCAGTAATACATCTGCTTGATTTGCGAAACGTTGAACGAGGGGCTCTTTTCCTGGTGAAACGGGCATAGCCCGCTGAAGTCCTTTCCGGTTTTCTTCAGGCGCACGTACTCGCCCACTACGCGGACGATGTCCGCCTGCTGTTTGACCCTCTCGGCGATGGAACCGGCTTCCGCCATCTGGGCTTCAGGGTAACTGGAATTTGGAATTTGGCAAATGGACGAAGCGCATCCATCTCGCTTCGTCTTCGCCGCCGTGATCTCGCTTCCTGCGAGAATTCCGGCCATTTTCCGTTTTCCAATTTCTACGGACGCAATTGTACGACGGTGACGGCTTTGCCGCCGCGCTCGTCGGACTCGAAGGAGTGCGCAGCGACAAGCGGATGGGATTCGAGGAAGTCTCCGAGGCCGCGGCGAAGGGCGCCGGTCCCGTGGCCGTGGATGATGCGAACGGAAGGAAGGTGCGCGAGCGCGGCGTCATCCAGAAATTTGTCCACAAGCTCCGTGGCCTGCTCGACGGTTAAGCCGATGACGCTGATTTCGCCCGAGACGGTTTTTCCACTCGCGACGGACCGGACGCTCGAGGATTCGGAAGCAAGCGCGGAGGAAAAATTGCCGCCGGCGCGCGAAGACGCGGTTGAGACGGAGATGTTGCCGCGGCGCGGCGTTTCTGCCGGCGCGGGCGGCTGTTCGATACCGACAATTTCGTCGAGCGCCACTTTCATGCGCAAGGGGCCGGCTTCGACTTCGGCGGAAGAGCCGTCCAGCCGGCGAAAGATCACGGGTCTGGCGAAGCCGCGAACGCGAATGCGCGCCCCGTTGCCTAAAGCATGCACGTCAACCGCGCCGGAGGCGGCCGCGCTTACGCTCAAATCGAGCTGCGACTCCGAAATGGCCTGCACTAGAGCGGCATTGAGTTCTTCGCGGGCTTCGCCGCGGATCTCTTGCAGCTTGCGCCGGGACGACTTTTCGAGCGAAGCGCGCAATTCGCGCTCTTTCACCGCTTCCACCACACGCGCGACGTTTTCCTCGAAGCGCTTGTGCATCTCCGCGAATTGCGCTTCGAGTTCGCGAATGCGTTTCTGCTGGCGATCCACCCACTCCGTGCGCAGCTTTTCGCGATCTTCCTCGAGCGCACGGCGATCCGCGGCCATCTGGCGCCGCATGCGGTCGAGTTCCTCGCGGCTACGGTGCAGGTAGGCGATCAGGTCGGCAGCTTCGCGCGATTCCGGCGCGAGGAGCGTCCGGGCGCGGTCGACGATTTCCGCGGCAAGTCCGAGGCGCCGGGCGATGGCAATGCCACTCGATCCGCCTGGAACGCCAACCAGGAGCCGATACGTCGGGCGCAAATTGACGTCGTCAAATTCAACGGCGGCGTTTACCACGCCCGGCGTCGTGGAAGCCCAGGCTTTGAGCCGGTCTTGATGGGTGGTCGCGAGCACAAACGATTCCCTGGCGCGAAATTCATCGAGCAAGGCGACGGCGAGCGCGGCGCCCTCTTCGGGAGCCGTTCCGGTACCCATTTCGTCGGCGAGGACAAGCGAATCCGGCGTGGCCGCCGAAAGCATGGCTTTCAAGTTGAGCATATGCGCCGAGAAGGTGGAGAGGTCGGCGGCGATGGACTGCTCGTCGCCGATATCCACGAGCACACGATCGAAAAGCGGAAGGACGGCTGTTTGCGCGGCGACGGGAATGCCGGACTGCGCGGCGAGGGCGGCGAGGCCGACGGTCTTCAGGGCGACGGTCTTGCCTCCGGTGTTGGGGCCGCTGATGACGAGGACGCGTTCGGCGCCGCTGAGCGCGAGGGTCATGGGCACGATGGCGCGGGCTTCGCGCTTCAGCTTGTCTTCGAGAACGGGGTGACGCGCGTCCGTCAGGCGAAGTTCATGGCCGCTTGAAAACTCGGGCATCGCGGCGTCGAAATCTCGAGCGAAACGCGCCCGCGCAAAGATGCTGTCGAGATCCGCGATTGTTGCCGCTGCCGCGAGCAGGGCCGGGCGGATGCTTTGCAGGCGGAGTGTCAGCTCCCGCAAAATGCGCAGAATCTCGGCGGTTTCGTCCTCGGCGAGTTGCACGAGCTGGTTATTGGCTTCCACGGTCTCGAGGGGCTCGAGGAAGACCGTCTGGCCGGTGGCGCTCGCGCCGTGGACCACGCCCGGAATGCCGCGGCGATGCTCGGCGCGTACGGGAATCACGAAGCGGTCATTGCGAAGCGTGACGTAGTCTTCACCTGCTTCGGCATGGCGGGCGCGGAGCAACTGCTTCAGGGCTTTCTGGATCGAGTCGCGTGTTTGGACGATGCTGGCGCGGATACGGCGCAGCGCGGGCGAAGCGTCGTCGGCGATTTCGCCGTTCGGCAGAATGCAGCGGCGGATTGCGGCGAGAGTATCGCGAAAGTCAGCCGCCGCGGCGGCGCGCGCCGCGAGCAGCGGAAATTTCGCGGCATCTTCCCGGAATTGCTCGCGCAACCAGCCGGCGGTCTCCAGGAGCGAAGCGGCGTTGAGGAGTTCCTTCGCTTCGAGCACGGCGCCTGGGCCCTGGATTTTGGCGAGCCAGCCTTCGGGGTCCGCAAGGGAGCCAAAGCCAAGTTCGCGTCCAGCGCGCATCCACTCGCGAGCTTCGCGAATCCGCGCAAAATCGGACTCGAGCACCGCGCGATCGCGGCCGAAACCGAGGGATTCCACCGCGCGGCGGCCGGGCGCGCACGTCGTGCGCAGCCGCAGCAAATCCCGCAGCTTGTCAAATTCCAAAAGGTCTTCGGCGGAGCGCGACATGGCTAACCCACGGATATTGTGACATTGAACGGAAAAGAATGGGTTTCCGGTTCATGTGCCGGCCGCGCGGTTCGGCGCAGAAGATGCGTCCGCGAGCAGTTGGAGCTTTCGCGTCAATCACCCGGCGAAATCGAGAAGGCGGCAGCCAGAAATTCGGCGGCTTCGAGGGGAGAAGCCGCCGGGTGAATCAAGCGGCTACGGGCTTCGCCCCATGGAGAGGAGTGACCCCGCTCGACTTCGCGGACGCGCTCGATAATCGGAACCCAAAACTCTCCGAGCACCGCAAAAGGCTTACCGGGAACGACCCCTTTGTTCATCATTTCCCAGACCACGGCCAGCTCGACAAGGGTGCCTGTGCCGCCGCGGCAGGCGACATAGGCATCACCGCGGCGAATCAGCTCGAAGAGCCGCTGCTCCCAGGTTTGCTTGCGGATTTCCACGTCGATCCAGGCGTTGCACACGGCGGCGCGAAAAAATTCCGCGGTAACGCCGTAGGTTTTTCCGCCCGCGTCCTTGGCACCCCGGGAAACGGCTTCCATAACGCCGGCGTAACCTCCGCTGCAGACGGCAAAGCCACGCTCCGCAAGGAGCCGGCCAAGGAGACGGGCCTCGGCGTATTCCGCTTCACCTTCGCGGGGGCGCGAACTGCCGAAGATAGTGACAACGCGTTCGGTGGTCATGAATTTCGCGCCTGGCCGGCCGGAAGAGCGGCCAAAACTATAGTGACCTTGGACGGACAGTCGCACAGCAGGGAACGACCGGCGCCGCGCGTCACCTTTTGCAGCACGGCGGTGGCGGCGCGTCGAACTCCTCGAGCATGGCTACGCTCAGGCCGTCGAGCACGTCGCTGGCTTCGTGATTTGTGCCGCCCTGATTATTGGCCATGAAGGAGAAGATGAGATGGCGGCCAGCGGGTGTTTCCGCGTAACCGGAACGGGTGCGCACATGCTCGACGGAACCGGTCTTTGCATGAATGCGTCCGGCAGCCACGGTGCCCTTCATGTTGTTTTCGAGCGTGCCGTCGAGGCCGGCGACCGGAAGGGAGGCGTAGAACGGAGTGAACCAGGTCTGCGTGCGGGCGAACTGCAAGAGCGAAACGATGGCGCGCGGGGTCACGAGATCATGACGGGAAAGCCCGGAGCCGTCGGTTTGAATCACGTCATTGGGGGCGATGCCCGCCGAAGCGTAAAAGGCCTCCGGAAATTTGACGAGGTCCTCGGGAGTGGTCCAGAGGCCTTTCTGGCGAGCGGCCGTGCGCAAGAGGACCTCGGTGTGAAGGTTCTGGCTGATTTTGTTGACCAGCTTGACGGAGTCGCTTAAGGGAATGGAAACGTGCTCCGCGAGGACAACGGAGGGCGCGCCGGGGGAATCCACGCGCTCGTGACGAGCGCGGGCGGCGCCTGTGATAACGACGCCGCGCTGTTCGAGAAGGCGCTTGAGCATGGCGGCGGCGTGGAGGGCGGGCTCCTGGATCGCGAGCTGAAGCTTACGCGGGCTGGCGTGCGCGGGAAGGGCGCCCTTCACGACGACCTGGTTGCTGCCGGGTTCGCGGGTCAGCGTGAGGTCCGCTTTCACGCCGCGGGCGGAGGTGACGACCTGATTGACGATGGTGAATTCGGCGGTGGGCGGATCGACGGAGAGCAGAACGGGGTCACCCGGAGCATTGCCGGGGGTCAGTTCGGCGGTGACGGTGTTGTCGTCCACGACGATGGCGGAAATCGCGGCGCCATATTCCCAGACCATATCGTCGATTTCCCAGCCGCTGGGATAGCGCTCGCGGGGGAAATAGCTGTCGTCGCCGACGATATCACCGGAAACTTTTTTCAGACCTTTCGCGAGAAGCGCGTCGGCAAATTCGGCGATGACGCGATCAGGGGAGCCGTCAAATTCCTCCTTCCCGTCATAGGGGAATTTGCGATTCGAGAGATTGGGGTCGCCCCGGCCGACGAGCACCAGCTCGCCGGGGAGCACGCCTTGCGAGTCGATGGGCTGAGCGGCCTCGACCGTGGTGTGAAAGCGATACGCAGGGCCGAGAGTGGCGAGAGCCAGTGAGGTGGTGAAGAGCTTCATGTTCGACGCGGGGACAAAATATCTGTCGGCATTGAGCTGATACAAAACATCGGCAGTGCCGGCGTCGAGAATCAAGATGCCCCACTCGCCTTTGCTCGCGGGCCCCGCGTTCAGGAGAAGCTGCGCGCGTGCGGCGAAGCGCTCGGCGGCGGTGTTCAAGGGCGCAACTGAAGATTTGGCGGGCAAAGCGGCGGGCGCTGAGGCGGCGGGTTGCTCCGAGCGGCCAGGGTGGGCGGGCGGCGCCTGGGCTTGCGGAACGGCGACGCTGCGGCAGCCGCTCGCCAAGAGCAGGAGCAGCCAGCACAAAACAACGCGAGGGAAGACGCCTACACGATTCACCTGATCCTTCATCCGAAAACCCTCTATTGGTAAAATGCGGACCGGACAGTATAGTGGATTGCATCTCGGAACTCGTTCAAACGCTGCCGAGCCGCGGGCAGTGCATTCGCCTAAGCGTCCCGGAGCGCCACCCGGTCAGTTCGAGTTCATTGTTTTGCCTGGGCCCCAATCTGTTTGCTGTCCAAAGGAGACTGATTGATGCGAACTCTTAAGGCGCTCGTCGTGGCGCTTATACTCTTCGGACTGCCGGCAGCCTTGTCGGCGGACGACCGGCAGAAGATCAACGACCGGCTGGAAAACTGCGGTTCCGTTCTGAAGGAGATCATGGATATTCCGGACGATATTCCGCAAGACCTGATCGACAAAGCGGAATGCGTGATCGTGTATCCGTCGGTGGTGAAGGCGGCGTTTATCGTGGGCGCGAGTTACGGGCGTGGAGCGATGACGTGCCGCACGGGCGAGCACTTTACCGGTCCTTGGAGCGCACCGAGCATGATGGCGCTCGAGGGCGGGAGCTTTGGACTCCAAATTGGCGGGCAAGCCACGGATTTCGTGTTGCTGGTGATGAATCCGCGCGGAGCGCGTTCGATCCTGAACAGCAAGGTGAAGCTGGGCGCGGACGCTTCCGCGGCGGCCGGTCCGAAGGGCCGCGACGCGAGCGCCGCGACGGACGCGACGCTGCGCGCGGAAATCCTGAGCTATTCGCGGGCGCGCGGACTGTTTGCGGGCGTCTCGCTGGAAGGCTCGACGGTGCGACCGGACAACGGCGACAACGAGCGGCTCTATGGGAAGAAGCTGGATGCCGAAGCGATCATTTCCAAGGGAGCTGTGGCCGTGCCGCCGGCGGCGCAGAAAATGGTGGCATACCTGAACCAGAAATCACCGAAGAACCTTTCGGACCCTGCCTCACTGAAGGAATAGCGCAAAGCTTTTTTGCGGTGACGCCAGCGAAGCACCCCGGACAGTAACCGGGGTGCTTTTGTTTTTGTGTGGGCGGAGGGAGGGGAGGGGATTGACCTCCAGCCATTTATGACTTATGGTCATCTATGAGGCCAGGTCGAATGATGAAAGCAAAATCAGGAGCGGGAACGGCAAGAGTGCCCATGGCACCGACGTCTTCGCGCCGCGGGCGGCGAAGCGCGGAGATACGCGAGCGGCTATTCCGGGCGGCTCTGGAGTTGTTCGCGCGAAAGGGCTTGCAGGAAACGACGGTGGAGGACATCACCGAGGCGGCGGACGTAGGCAAAGGGACATTCTTCAACTACTTTCCGAGCAAGGAACACATCCTGATTGCTTTTGTGGAGATGCAGATCGGGAAACTGGAAGCGGCGGTGGAGGAAGCGCAGCGGACGGACCTTCCCATGCCGGAATTTCTGCGAGAGATGAGCGTGCGTATGACGGAGGAACCGGGGCGGAATCCATCGGTGGTGCGCGCGCTGTTGCAGGCGTACCTATCGAAAACGCCGGTGCGCGAATTGATCCGGGCAAAGCAGCAGCGCGGGCATGAATTGATGGCGGAAATGATCGAGATGGGACAAGAACGAGGCGAGGTGCGGGGCGACCTGCCGGCGGGAGAGATCACGCACGTGCTGAGGCAGACGATTTTCGGGACGCTGCTGTTGTGGTCGGTGACAGGCGAGGGGGCGCTGGGGGAGCGCATACGGAGCGCGTTTGACCTGCTGTGGACGGGCTTGTCTCCGCGAGTTGCGGACGGCGGGAATGCCGAAGGGAGCGAGAGAGGAGAAGCTCGATGAAGCGCAAAGCGATGGCGATCGGCGCCCTCGCGGCTTTGGGGCTGGCGGGAGCGGCGATGTATGGCGGGTGGTTTAACCGCGACAACACGCTGCGCGGATCGGGAACGGTGGAGGCGCGGAACATCCGCGTGGGATCGAAAATCGGCGGGCGAATTGACCAAGTGCTGGTGCGCGAAGGCGATTCGGTGGCGGCGGGGCAGGTGCTGATCACCTTCGATGACAAAGAGCTGCTGGCATCGCTGAATCAATCGCGGGCCAAGGCGCTGAAAGCGGAGCGCGGATACCGTCCGGAAGAGGTTGCGGAGATGCGGGCGGCGGCAATGCAAGCCAAGGCGGACTACGAGCAGAAGAAGAATGGCTACCGCCAAGAGGACATCGCGGCGGCACAGGCGGATCTAGACCGGGCGAAGGCGGAGGAAGTGCGGACGCGGCTGGATTTCGAGCGGTACGACGCGCTGGCGCGGAAGGATCTAGTGTCGCGGCAGCAGCGGGACACCGCGGAAGCAAACTGGAAAATGGCGCTGGCGCAGGAGGAAAACGCGCAGCACAAGCTGGACGAATGGAAGCGCGGGTATCGCCCCGAGGAGATTGCGGCGGCGGAAGCGCGCTACCTGCAAGCACAGGCGACGCTTGAAAAATACGAGCGGGGGAACCGTCCGGAGGACATTGCGGAGGCGAAGGCGGCCTACGCTTACGACGAAGCGCGATTCCGGGAGCGGCAGGTAGTGGCGCCGGCGAATGCGACGGTCGAAGTGCTGGATATCCGTCCGGGGGACATCGTAGCGCCGAACACTCCGGTGGCGACGCTGCTCGAACGGGATCAAATTTACGTGCGTATCTACATTCCGGAGACGGAGATCGGGCGCGTGCAGGTGGGGCAGAAGGCGGAGGTCCGGGTGGACTCGTTTCCGCGCGAGGTGTTTCACGGCGTTGTGGACCAGATCAATCAGCAGGCGGAATTTCTGCCGCGCAACGTGCAGACGGCCGAGGAGAGGGTGCATCAGGTCTTCGGCGTGAAGATTCGAATTGACGACACATCCGGGCGCGTGAAGGCGGGAATGGCGGCGGACGTGAGATTGAGCGAGGGCAAACCGTAAATGGGGGAGAGCGGCCGCAATCCGGCGAACGCGGCGGTGGTTGCCGAGCATCTGGTGCGGAAGTTCGGCGACTTCACGGCGGTGGCGGACGTGAGCTTTCGCGTGGAGGCGGGCGAGATTTTCGGCTTTCTGGGGCCGAACGGCAGCGGAAAGACGACGGTAATCAAGATGCTGACGGGCCTGCTGCCGCTGACGGCCGGAGCGGCGTGGGTCGAAGGGCTGGATGTGCGGAGCGATTCCGAGGGGGTGCGCGAACGGATCGGCTACATGTCGCAGAAGTTCAGTTTGTATGACGATTTGACGGTCACGGAAAACCTGCAGTTTTACGGGCGAATTTACGGCCTGGATGCGGCGCGAATGCAGCGGCGGATGGATGAGATCGTGCACCTAAATGGCTTGCGGCCGTATCTCGACCGGCGTGCGGCGCAGCTCTCCGGTGGGTGGAAGCAGCGGCTGGCGCTCGGTTGCGCGATGCTGCACGAGCCGAAGCTGCTGTTCATGGACGAGCCGACGGCGGGGATCGATCCGGTGGCGCGGCGGGAGCTGTGGGATTTGCTCTTCGATCTTTCGGGGCAAGGAATCACGTTTTTTGTGACGACGCACTACATGGACGAGGCGGAGCGCTGCAATCATGTGGCGTATATCTACTACGGGAAGATTATCGCGGATGGAACGCCTGCCGAGCTGAAGCAACTGCCGGAAGTGCGGCCGGAAGGGGCGAAACGGATCGAGATCACAACCCCGGAGGTGACGCGAGCACTGCGGCTGGCGCGGAAGGTTCCGGGAGTGCGGAGCGCAACGATTTTCGGCGAATCGATTCACGCGCTGGTGGACGAAGATTTCAGCACGGATCAATTTCGGAAGCGGCTGCAAAGCGAAGGAATGCCGGTGACGGAGATCCGCGGGCTAACGCCGAGCCTCGAGGACGTGTTCATGGAGCTGACGTACCGCCGCCAAGCGGAACTGGAGGCGGCGCGTGCGTGACCTCTTCCGGGGTTTCGGCGCGGTCTTCTTCAAGGAAGTGCTGCACGTGCGGCGCGACCCGGCGACGCTCTTCTTTTCGCTATTCATTCCGCTATTGCAGATGGTGGTGCTGGGATTCGGCATTGACACGAACATCCGGCAGGTGAATACGGTCGTTTACAACGCGGATGGGCGGCAGGAGAGCCGAGAACTGCTGGACCGGCTGCGGAACTCGGACACCTTTCACGTGATCCGTTATGTGGAAAACGACCGCGAGCTGAACGACGAAATCATTTCCGGCGGGGCGCGGGCCGGGATCAAGATTCCCGCCGACTATTCGGACAAATTGCTGCACGGGATGTCCGCGCAAGTGCTGGTGCTGATCGACGGCTCGGATTCCTCCGTTGCGGGGCAGGCGATCAACGTGACGACGGCGATTGGGCTCGACGAATCGCTGCGGCGTGCGCTGCCGAACGGCGAGAATTTCGCCGTGGACATGCGGCCGAAGCTGCTATTCAATCCGGATTCGCGCTCGCCGAATTTTTTTCTGCCGGGCCTGATGTCCATCCTGCTGCTGAACGTGACGACGTTTCTGACGGCGTTTGCGATCGTGCGCGAGAAGGAACAGGGGACGCTGGAGCAACTCTTCGTGACGCCGGTAAAGCCGTATGGGCTGCTGCTGGGCAAGCTGCTGCCTTATTTTTTCATCGGCTTCTTCGAGCTGTGCGCGATCGTCTTCTTCATGCGGTTCATTTTTCTCGTGCCGATTCACGGGAATCTGCCGCTGCTGGCATTTCTCTCTTTGCCGTACCTATTCGTATCGCTTTCGCTGGGAATCCTGATTTCGAGCAAAGCGGGCACGCAAGCGCAAGCGGTGCAACTGGCATTTCTGCCGATTTTGCCAAGCGTGTTTTTCTCAGGATACATTTTCCCCCGGGAGACGATGCCGTGGATTTTTCACGCGCTGAGCTATCTGGTGCCGGCAAGCTATTTCGTGAACATCACGCGGGGAATCATCTTGCGGGGCGCGGGACTACAGCATCTGTGGCCGGACGCGCTGGCGCTGTTTGCCATGGGAGCGTTTCTGCTGGTGATTGCGGCGCGGCGGTTTCAAAACAAGGTGATCGCGAGCTAGGCGAAAGCGAATTCCGATGAAATCAGGCGGGTTCCGCTGTAGGATGCGGCGATGCCTCCTTGCATATCGCGACGTTCCTTTCTTGCCCTGTCCGCGACTCTGCCGTGGGCGCTGGCGCGGCCGCTGGCGGCTTCCGAGATTCCAGCCGGGATTGAACTGTACTCCGTTCGCGACGAACTGAAACGGGATGCGGACGCGACGCTGCGCGCGGTGGCGGCGATGGGGTACCAGTGCGTGGAATTTTACGCTCCGTATTTCGAATGGACGGAGACGCAAGCGAAGCACACACGCAAACTCCTCGATGATCTTGGGCTGCGCTGCTTTTCCACGCACAACGACAGCTCCTACTTGGCGCCGGCGAATCTGCGGCGCGCGGCGGACTGGAACGCGATTCTTGGCAGCCGCTACGTGGTGATGGCGTCCGCGAACGCAAAGTCGGGCGCGGATGGCTGGAAGGAAGTGGCTGACACGCTGAACTCGGCGGAGGAGAAACTCGCGAGCGAGGGATTGAAAACCGGTTATCACAACCATGAAGAGGAGTTCCGGCCGTTGCCGGGCGGCCCGCGTCCCATGGAAATTCTTGCGAAGAACACGGGGCGTTCCGTGATGCTTCAGCTGGACGTGGGCACGTGCCTTGCGGCCGGGAGCGATCCGGCCGCGTGGATTCAAGCGAATCCGGGGCGCATTCGCTCGATGCATTGCAAGGACTGGTCGCCCGAGCCGGGAAAAGGCTACACGGTGCTGTTTGGCGAGGGGGCCGCAAAATGGAGAGAGATTTTCGAGGCAGCAGAAGACGGAGGAGGCCTGGAGTATTACCTGATCGAGCAGGAAGGCAGCCGCTTTCCCGAGCTGGAGACGGCGCGGCTTTGTCTTGATGCGTTTCGAGCAGCGCACGGAAGAACCTGAGAGTGGCGCGGCGGCGCGCGGAGGCGGAGGGTTCGGTGACGAACAGGGCGGCAGGCACATGGATTCTGGTGTTTCTCGCGGCCGCGGCAACCGGCAGCATCTATTTCGACCGGCCGCCCGGGCCGCTGCCCGCCAGCGCCGCGCCCGCGGAGTTTTCGGCGGCTCGCGCGCTCGATCATCTGCGCGCCATTGCCGGCGAGCCGCATCCCATGGGGTCGCGGGAGCACGCTCACGTCCGGGACTACCTGGTCGCGCAACTCAGCGCGCTTGGCGGCAATCCGGAGATTCAACGGACGACCGGCGTCACAGCGCTGTACCAGGTGGCGGGCAGCGTCGAGAACATCGTGGCGCGGTGGAAAGGGACGAGCGGCGGCCCGGATGCGATCGCCCTGGTTGCGCACTACGACTCGGTGGCGGCCGGACCAGGAGCGGGCGACGATGGATCCGGCGTGGCGGCGATTCTGGAGGCGATGCGCGCGCTGCGAACCGGCCCGCCGGCGCGGAACGACATCGTCGTGTTGTTCACGGATGGCGAGGAGGCAGGGCTTCTCGGCGCTTCCGCATTCGCCGCCGAGCATCCGTGGGCCAAGGATATTCGCGTTGCCGTAAACCTGGATTCCCGGGGAACGTCCGGGCCTTCGCAGCTTTTCGAGACCAGCCCGGAGAATGGCCGGCTGATTGGGCTCTACGTGGCATCCGCGCAGCATCCCTACGGTTCATCGCTGACCTACGAAGTATACAGACGGCTGCCCAACGATACGGATATGACGATCTTCAAAAAGGCGGGAATCGCCGTGATGAACTTTGGATTCATCGGGAACTGGCAGGCGTATCACACGCCGCTCGACAATCCGGAGCAACTGAATGCGGGCAGCCTGCAACAGAGCGGCGAAAACGTGCTATCGCTGGCGCGGGCGCTTGGCAACGCCGATTTGACGCAAGTCCGCGAACGTGATGCGGTGTTCGCTTCGATTCCGCCTGGAATCTTTTTTCACTATAGCGGGAAGTGGGCGTGGCCTTTGACAGGGCTGTGTGCGGCGGTGTTCGTCGCGGTGGCGTTCTGGGCGAACGGCGCATTCCAAACGCGCTGGAGGCAAATCCTGGCCGGCTTTTTGATCTCGATTGGAATTTTGGCGCTCTTTGCCATTGTTGCGATGGGATTCGCCGGCGGGGTCTATTGGCTGCACGCGCATCGTTTGCATCCGGGGAGACTGCTGCAGAGCGTACCGTATCTGCTGAGTCTGTTTGCGTTGCTCGCGGCCATTTATGCCGCGCCGCGGGCATGGCTCAGCAAGCGGATTTCGGCGGCCGCGCTTTCGCTCGGCGGCTTGCTGGTCGTCCTTGCCGGCGCGGCGGCCGCCACGCTGTGGACGCCGGGCGTCAGCGTGGTGATTGTATGGCCGCTGCTCTTCTCGCTTGCCGCCATTCCTTGCGCGGGAGTACGGGCGCAGCGGCCCTCCGCGCGCAACCTCGTTCCCGTGTGTTTGTGCAGCGTGCCGGCTCTGCTGGTGTTCGTGCCGCTGTTGAGAGGCTTTTTCACAGCCATGGGCTTCGCGAGGGAAAGTGCTCCGGCGCTTGGCGCGTGCTTCGCCTTCCTTGCTTTCCTGCTTGGGCCGCTGATGGGATTGCTTTCGGGCGCGGGAAGCCGAGTGGCAGCCTCGGCCGCACTTGCGGCTTGTGTGGCGCTTTTCGGAATAGGTGCCGCAACGACGAGCTACACGGCGCAGCATCCGAAAGCGACGATACTGGCCTACGCGCTGGATGGAGACACCGGGAAAGCCTTCTGGGCCAGCAGCGGTTCGCAGCTTGATCCCTGGACCGAGCACTACGTCGGCCCCGCGCCTGCACATCGGAGCTTGCCGTATTTTTATCCTCCGTGGCTGCGGAGCGAATTGCTGGTGAGCGACGCTCGCGCCGTGAAGCTGGAGGGGCCGGAGGCGGAGCTGGCCGAGAGTTCGACCGGGCAAACCGGCCGGACGCTGCATCTGCGAATTGTTTCTCGACGGCAGGCGCCGCAAATTCGAGTGTTCGCAACGGAGGGCGCGGTGCTCGATGCCAGCGTGAACGGCCACCGGCTGGGCATGCCTGCCGAAGCCCGATGGAAAAGCGGAAGCTGGGGATTTGACTATGCCAACCTGCCGGCGGAAGGCGTGGACCTATTGCTGCATACGAGCGGCAATGGGCCGGTACGCCTCATGGTAACGGACCAGTCGCCTGGATTGCCGGAAGTGCCGGGCACCTCGCTCATCAGCCGGCCGCCGGAATGCATTCCGATGCAGTGGGGCGATGCCACGCTGGTACGGCGCAGTTTTGTTTTTTGAGCGGCAAGCGCGGCAACTGGTGGCCAGGCTGGCGAGAATCGCCACCGTGAGGCCCGCACCTCTTCCGCATCAGATCCTCGCCCGATCCACAGGCTCCGGTCATTTCGCAGCCGCGGATCCAAAGGCCGCTGCCGCGGCAACCCAGCGTTCATAGGTAACTACGTCGGTAATTGTGAAGGGCGTTCTGCTGTTTGTGCCGCCATTCCGGCGGCGTTCTCGCAAGAAAGGTGAGAATGCGCCAAACTAGCGGCGACGACCAATCGCACCCATAAGAACCGATGGGTCAAACGGCACAGGCTTGCGGTAATCTGCGGTTTTGCGCTGTTGATGGTTTTCGTCAAGATTATGGCTCCGCCATCCTTGTCGTTAGCTTTAACAACGCTGTAAGGGACAAGCAACGAGCACGCATCGGCGGGTGCCGCCGAGGCGGACGGGACGATGGCCGCAGAGATTGCCGGCAGGACGGCAATAAGATTCTCAGAGCCGTAATTTCCTCCTCGTAGTCGTCATTTTGCGAGAGCTACTTCGACGCGACGATTCAACGCGCGGCCTGCCGGGGTCGCGTTATCCGCAACTGGCCGGCTGGCGCCGAAGCCTTGAGGTACAAGCTGGCTGACGTTGGCACCATGCTCTTTGAGCCAGGCAATCACCGCAGCGGCACGCCGCTCAGAGAGCGGCTGATTGCGCGCGTCGTTTCCCTGATTGTCTGTATGGCCAGCGATGAGCCAGCGCGACGAGGGGTGGTTTTGAATCAAGCCGAGTACGGCATTCAGCGCGGGCAAACTGTCGGCACGGAGCTTGGCGGAATCGGTATCGAAGTGAATTCCGTAGATTGTGGCCGAGCCGGTTTGCGCGATGGACCGCTCTAAGGCAGCCGTGTTTTCCTGATGCTTGCTCAAGAGAATTTCGGCATGACCGGTTTCGCCGCTGGGAAGATCGACAGCCGCAGAGTTCTGGTCGTAACCAGGCGAGGTGGGGGTTGCGACAACAAGGCCCGCTGGCAGCGCTGTAAGCTTGCATTTGCCGGTGCTATCGGCCGTAGCCGTTTGAAGAGCCGCGGTTACTGTCGCGCCGGGTATGGGTTTTCTGGTGTCTGCTTCGAACACCCCGAGGCGAAGCACGTCGCGACTCACAAAATCTCCGCCCGCTTTCAGCAGCAGGATCAGAACTCGGAACGGTTATTCCTGGATTTTTACGCGTGACCCGTTGCGCGTGAGGGTGTTATTGGTTGAGTCTGCTTCGAATTGCCCGAAGCGGAAAATTCGCGCCGAGGAGACTTGCGGATGCATCGCTCCGTTGAATTCAGCGGATAATAACACGATCCCAGGCCACTTTCAGCGACCTTTCTCGGGTGTGAACGAGACTTAGACTTCATGCCACAACGGCCGGCCTTTTTCGAGAATCAACCGATGGGCATTTGCGTTTTGCTGCTTACGGATGCGATCCGCCCTCTAGATCTGCCCGGATGACCGTCACCGGACCCAGAAGGCCCGACGGAAGAAGCGGTGAATTTGCTTTGTAGGGTTTCACCGTTGTGAACGTAAACTTCTTGGCCCCGGGCTGCCGGTCACCGATAAGACGGTTTACCCAGGAATTCACTACCTCGATCTTGAACTGGTTCGCGCCCGGACGCAGCGCGGAGGTGACTTCCACACGGTAGGGGGCGTGCCAGACCTGCGGGAGTTCCTTTCCGTTCACGGTCACAACCGCAAGGTTCTTCACGTCACCCAGGTCGATCCACAACCGCGAACCCTTCTTGAACCAGTTGGCGGGCGCATCAACGGTCTTCGTGTATGTCCCGACTCCGGAAAAATACCTCACGCCGGGATCCGAACTCTGGCTCCAGTCCGATAGCTGTCCCATCGTGATACCATCCGGCGCTCCCCGTCCCGCCTGAAATTTTAGGACCCACGGCCCTTCGAGCGTCGCCAGACGGCTTTCGCTTACCGGCGGAACCGCGTAGGAAGTCTTCGATGCAGGCTTCCGGAAGACTACGAAGACGGTTCCCCAACCCTCGAGGTTGAGCGGCACGGTGGTCCGGCCTTGACGAATCTCGTAGGACACCGGCTCGGTTTCCCCGGTCTCCGCTCGCCACAATTCCGGCAGCCTGCCCGCGACGCGAAATGTTGCGCGAATCGCGTGCGGATCATCGCTGCGGTTGTCCACAAAATAGATGTCCGCGTCCGCCAGTTTTCGATGCACGAATTCCACGGCTGCTTCGCCATGGCTGACCGAATATGCAAAGTCCGGCTTCACGTCGAGCGCATCGAGGACCTTCTGCAGATCCATACCTGCATAGACGGTTCCTTTTCCGGCCTTGTGCACTCCGCTTCCGTCTCCGAACAAGAGCGTCGCCAGTCTTCTGAACTCGCCCTGGTCATCCGCAAGACTTGGATCGTCCGTCGGCTTAGGGCCGGCCACATTCGCGCCAGCTTCTACGAGCGCATAAAGCGCGCGCAGCACCGGCAGCGACATGTGCCTGCTGTAGGGATCGAGTCCTAAAACCTTGTAGCGCATGCCGCTCTTGGTCGCGATCTCTCCGTCGGCCACGCTCAATTCGTGGATGAGCGCGTCCGCATTGATGTAGTCAAACCCATACCCCTTCGGTACGTCCGGAGATTTCCGCTCGAAAATCGCCGTCAGGTTGGAGTCTTCGCCGTAAAAGTACAAAACGTCGGCATGGAACCGCCCCTGCTGCAGCATGTAGCTCGATCTTGCCAAATAGGTGACCCAGGGCCCGGCGTACTCCGCCCACGTCTCGTTGCGGTTGAACCATTGTCCGAACGGACCGAGCGTCAACCCGGGGGCTTTCCCCACAAGAGGCTGATGCGCCGATTCGTGGATGATGAACCGGTTGATTCCATTCAGAAGCTCTTGATCCGCAGTGGGCTTCAGGGTGGCCGGCGACCAGGCCCAAGGGCCAGCCGCCGCCGTGAGAGACTCCGCGGCTGCCAGGTTCTGACCATAGATGTGCGCCACCGAGGCGGATTCCCTGTCGTCGGCGTTGTATCCGTATTGCGGTTTGTTTACTCCTGGACTCTGCGTCCACATCGCGCTCATGGGCACTTCGTTGAACTTCTTCACTTCCATTCCATCGGCCACGAAAGCTCTTCCGGATTCGTGAGATTCGCCGTAGTGTCCCATTCCCCGCTCGTGCAGCGTTTCCTCAAGTTGCCCGTAGTGTTCGCTCGCAATCAAGTCGGCAATGGTTTTCCGGAAATCCCACAAAAAGCGATCGCTCGCTTCGCTGCTCTCCACCACCCGCCCGGTGAGAACCGGAAGCCATGGCGTCGCGTCGTAGCCGCGCAGCCTTCTAAACTGCGAAAGCATGTGGTCCGTCCAGTTTTGCGAGCCTGCTTCCCAACTGTCGTTTATGACGTAGCGGATGCCTTTCTTTCCCATTTCATCCGCGCCAACCGTCTCTCGGTAACTGTCCAGGTATTTCTCGAAATAGTTCTTTACGAAGCGCCGGTCGAGTTTGTCCACCTCCAGTCCGGTCGCTTCTTTCGTCGCCGGATGGTTCATGATGCCCAGAAGCGAATACCCGATTCGCAGAACGATCCATTTGCCCGCGGGGGGCTCCCACTCGAGGGTTCCGTCGGGGCTCATCTTCGAAGTCAGATCAATGACGTCCGATTTTTTTACCGCCAGGGACGGATCCACCCGGGGGCTTGCATACTGATAAAGGTCCGGCTCGGGCACAAACGCCGCCTTCTCTTCAAAGTGATTCACCCTCGGTTCGGAAAGCAGCCGCAGCTCCGCAATCTGGTACGACTTTGCAGGCTGTACCGGGGGGCCAAAGCTCGCCGGATCGATTCCCTCCGCCCAAGCCGGAGCGGGCGGAGGCGGAATGCGTTTGAAGGTGACACGAAAGTATTTCGCCGTGACCGGTTCAAAAGAGATGGTGTGTTCCGGCGCTCTTCCCCCGCTCAAAGTTGCCACTTTCCGGAACGTCTGGCCGTCGTCGCTCGCCTCTAGCTCCTTCTCTGGAATCGCCACGCCTCCAAAGACTTCTTCGATGAAGTTCGGATCCTTGGTGACGAAGGTAACCGCGCGAATCGTGCGGGCCATCGGATACTCGAATTGAATCCACGCCTTCTCGCCCATGGCAGGGATCGGTATCTGTGTCGTATTCACAAGATCGCCGTCGCTCAGGAGGGCCGGGTTGAGCCCTTCGCCGCTTGCTGTAATCTTCGCAGCCGCTGCCTCTTCAGCAACCGGCGCGGGAACGCGAAAGGCGACTACGGCCGCGTCGGCGTAGAACTCTGGAATCGGCCCTTCCGCGGGTCCGCCGAACGCTTCGCGGATCCCCAAATTCTGGAAGGCTCCCGTATTGCCCGGGGGATGCGCGAGCTTACCCTTGAAGATCTTGCCGCCGTCGAGAAACGTCTCGCTCCAGACATATTTCTTCATCCCTTCGGAAGGTGGAACCCACGGACCGCCCGACTCGCTCCAGCCTGGAGAACCGGCGATAGCCATTTCCATTCCGAACCCGTCACCCAACTTGATCGCGTAGCGAAACGCTTCCTTCCAATCCGGGGTCATGTACGCCAATCGTTTGTCGACGACCTGCGGAGTAGCGAGCGCCGCATCGAAATTCTGGAAGCCGGCGATGCCGACCCGGTTCATCCACTCCAGGTCGAGTTTGATCCCTTCTTCCGTGATATTGCCGTTCATCCAATGCCACCAGACGCGCGGCTTCGCGGACTCCGGCGGCTTTTCGAATCCGGCCAGGAGCGCGTCTTCCGTTTTTTGGGCTGGGCTGAAAGAGCAAAAGCAGGCGGCGAGCGCGAAAAACAAGACGAGCCGCAGGATACGTTTTGGCATGTCGAGCACCTGATCCGTGTGGCGATGAAATTGCCGGAAACTCTCGCCCGGGCACCAGGCGAGCCGTGGATTCTGGCACCAGATTCTATTACGGTCAATTTCGGGTTACCCTGAACCGACGGGTTTTACCTTGCAAAATGCGACGGGGGCGCGCCCAGCAGCCCAATCGGTGCCCTTGCAGCAACTTACGCTGAACCGGCCCGTTCCGCACCCCATTCAGGGCTGGCCCGGCAAAGTGCAAGATTTTGCAGCGCAGAACGCGCACCAATGCTCGGAGGCGAGGGCCGATGTCCTTGGCGGTGAACAAACGCGGTGGCGATTCGCCGCCGAATCCGTTGAAAATCGTCACGACGGCAGCACGTGCGGTGACGCTTCGGAAAGGCCGACCAAGGCCCGCCGTCGAGAAGAGCGGCGACATCGAAAGTGTCTCGCCTGCTTTGGTCGCCAGCGTTCACCGTCCCGCGCCGGTCACTTCAGGGCAAAGTCAGTTCTTGTTTTCCTGTGTGCAAGGCGTGCGTCTTCCCCTTCCAGACAAATTCTCCTGTGACGGCCGGAGGAAGACTCACGGTCGCATGGAGGGTTGTCCCTTCGACCTCGTACGTGGCTTCGACTAACCCTTTGGGATGTGCCATCCGAGCGGCGACGTGATGCAACCGGCCGAGATGAGGCTCGATCCGGAGCACGGAACCCCCTGGAGTTTCCGGCTCGATCCCCGCCACGATCGTCAGCAGGTCGAAATTGGGGTGCGCGCTCCATGCGTGAGAATCCGACCGCGACGGCTCGGGCTGCTCGGCCCAAGTGGTGAGTCCCAAGCCGACCATCTCGCGCCATGGTCCCAGGAGTTCCAGATAACGGTCGCCCATGCCTGCGTGCTTCACGGCGCGCGCCAAATAGAAGCGAAAATAGTAGGTCGCGAGAGTCATTTCGGGAACGGGACGCGTCGAATGGAACCCTTTGTCGCTCTTCGAAAGTATTCGGGTCAAGACGTCGCGCTGCCGCTCTTTCGGAATAACGTCGAGCCACACGCCAAGAATGTTCGCATGCTGACTGTAGTGCTGTTGCGACGGCGTATCCGCAATCAGCCCGGTGTTCGCGTTCCAGCAAAGCTTCCGTACACCCTGCACCGCCCGCAGTTCGGCGGCCCGGTATCGCTCGGCGCGGATGGGATCTCCAAACGCCGATTCCAGCTCGGCGGCGTACCGAAGGGCTTCGACGAACTGGAGGGTGATGATGGATGAGCCGCCGTTCGCATCCTGCGGCGGCACCCCAAAACTGAAATCTTTGCCCCAATCGGCAAACGGCCACCAGCTGATGTCTCCGAGCAGCCCATCCGCTCTTTGCCGCGCAAGGAACCAGTCCATCACCGTTCTCGATCCCGCCATCTGAGCTTTGACGAAATCCGCATCGCCGCGATACCGCCAGAAATCGTGGATCATCCCTACCCAAAGCAAGGAAAAGGTCGGAATGATCTGCGTGACCGAGGAGGGATAACGGCTTCGTGTGATTCCGTCCGCGATGCGCGAATGGTTGAAGGCTTCGATGGCCTGTCGTGCCAGCCGGTCATCTCCGGCTACGGTATACGAGATCAGCGCCTGGATGCGCGTGTCGCCGATGTATTGCATACGCTCCCAATAGGGAGTGTCCATGTACGTGTCGTGCGCGTCGAGCCGCGCTGTCCGCCAAGCGATCTCCCAGAGTTTTTCGAGAGACGCATCATCGGATTGGAACCGGCCTTTCTCCTCGAACGGATATGCGGTGAACCTTGATCGGAAGCTTTCTATCCGAAGCGGTTCGTTCTCCGTGTTGATGTCCAGTTGCAGATATCTCCAAGTGCGCCAGCCAAGAGGCGAATAGGTCCGATGCTCGGCCCCGTCCGGCAGGAATTCATCGCTGACCCCAAGGATGTGCTTTCCCACAATGTCGTTGCGATTTCCTTTCACTCCCTGGGCGTCGATGAGCGCTTCCGCATAGGTGATACGGACGCTGCTTTTTGCGCCACCGCCGACTGTGAGTTCGGGATAGGCTGTCGTCAAGGTGGCATGGTCGAGCAGGATGCTGACCTGGGAGTGCGCCGGAATCTCCAGGCCCGTTCCCGGGAATTCTCCCAGAACTTCGATTCCCGAACTGCGCACCGTGTGCCCGATCGGTTCCTCCTGCATTTGCATCGCAGGAAGGGGGTCTGCCACGAGCTGCCAGTTAATGTTTTGCAGCACCGCACCTCGCTCGATGGCGTTGCCGATCGGCAGGGCGTGTTCCCATTTCCCGCTGGAGTGTGCCGAGTCGTTCCAGGACCAGTCATATTGTGCTGCGTCAAGGCGTTCTCCCGGCTCGGCTACGTAGTAGTGGCGCAGCAATTCGGGAGAACCCGGCAGAATGGTGATGCCCTTTTCCTCTTGCACCTCCCAGCTAGGGTCCGTATTGGCAGCACTCTCCGCCTCTCCTTCTCCGCGTACCACGAAGCCTATGCGGTCGCTAATCTGCGCGAGCGGCGTTGCCACTCCGAAGTTCCATACCGTGGCGGCCAACACATTGCGGCCCGCATGCAGAAACGGAGCGAGATCGTAGGTTTCATAGTTCCAGTGCGCCAGATCGCTCCGCGCGGGGCCGCGCCCCACCTCCCGCTGATTCGCACACAGCACAAACTGGTTGTCGGCGCTGACGTACACCACAAAGTGTTCCGGGACGCGCTCGACATCGAGGAATTTCCGGAAATGCACGATCGCGACGTCCCGCTGAGAAATCCCCGAAGCAGTAATCCACTGCGCCCGCCAAAGACCTCTTCGCGCTTCCGGCGGAAGCTGCGCATTCGCACGCACACCGGAAAGCAACAACAGCGCGACGATGCACCAAAAGACGTTTCGCTTCCAGCGGTCCCCTTTTCTCGACGCTTTTTCCATTTTGTCTGCCATAAGCCTTCCTGGGGCAGCCCCGTCAGGGTCCTTTCTAAATGTATTTCTCCTTGTACTGCAATCCCTTCCGAGGAACCGCCGACGAGCACTTTGTAGGTTCCGCCAGGGCCTTCCATTCCTTCTGCTCGGTATTGAAGCAGGCGAACCCGAAGCGTACAACTCCTCGACCTCGGCACCTGCGCGCTTGCCGGTATTGGAGACGTCCACCGAGTGTTCCCACCGGCCGAGGTCACCGTCAACGCAGCAAAAGGCAGGCGCACTCGTTTTGGCAGCGCAAAAGCTCAAGGCCGGGTGTAAGCAACCTACGGAAGTCCGCGCATTTCTTGGCATTTCTTGGCATTTCTTGGCATTTCTTGGCATTACCAGGCTTTCATCACCACAAACCGGCACGACTTTGCGGCCCACTTTTCAGGTCGCAGATTTCGCGGAAGAAGACGCCGGCTGCCCCATTTGAAAGCGGACGCTATGTCTAGGGTGCGCGGGAGCCGCCACAGTGGGCGAAGAGGTGACCATTCTCTGCAAGCCATCGTTCGGATAGTAATGATCTACATTCCGCGGGGTGACCAGTTTGTGCTGAACAAACACCGCGGGCGGAACCTGCCGCCGGTTCAAGATATCCAAGCTCAGGCGGATGAGGTCTTCTCCGTAGCGCTCCGGGAAATAGCCAACCGATCCGATCAGTCGTGTGCCTTCCTCGCGCAGCTCGGACCTGGCTTCCGGCGAAGCATTCTGCCCCATCACAGCGCAACGATCCGCATACCCGGCTTCGTGGAAGGCGCGAAGAGCACCGAGCGCGCTCGGATCGTTGACCGCACCCACGAGAATGCGCTGGGCTTTCGAAGCGCGGAGATGCCGGCGGACCGCTTCGAAACTCGGTCCGAGACTCCCATCGCCTTCAAGATAGGTGATCTTGCAACCCTTGGCGTTCGGCAAAACAGAATTGATGCCCATCACCAGGCCGGTCAGCCGCATGCGGGGCAAACTGCCGGCGCGGGCAAGCTCCATAAGTATGATTTCGTCAACCACGCCGTACCAGTGCTCCTTGGCCCATCGGCCCAAGTGCCTGCCGCCCATCAAACCGGCCTCGTAGTTGTTCGCTCCGTAGAAGGTCGCGCCCGGGTGAGGAATGTCAATCGCGATCATGGGAATGCCCGCATCCCGGTATTTCGCCGCGACGATGGCGGCTACGTTTTCATCCGTTTGAAACTCGATGGCCAGATCGACTCTCTCGCGCACCAATAAGTCGGCATTCCGCTGCGCGGTCTTGGCGCTATAACGATTGTCCACGGAAATCAGTTCGATGCCTTCCTGACTGGCCGCCCGCTCGATGCTAAGCGAAACCTCTTTCGAGAATTGATAGTCGGTCCCTTGCGCCGCGTACCCGATGCGGAACAACCGTTTTTTGAGCGGGCTCACTCTCGACTGGTACAGATTGCTTCCCACCTTGTCGATCATTCCGCACTTTTCAAGCGTGTAGAGCAAGCGAAACGCCATGGTCTTCGGAAGCGCGCTGCGCGCCGCAATTTCCCGCAGGGAGAGAGATTCACCGGTCGATTGAAAGGCGGAAAGAACCTGGGCCGAGTGCACGATGGACTTGACCAGGTAACGGTCGCGTGAACGCATTGGGGTGTTCATGTGAATTTGGTGGATACTATCAAAAGGCCGCATTTTTCCAAGCAACATTTTGGATGCCTGCGACGCGAGCCTGCGATTGTCCTTAACTGGCGGTTTTACAATAATTTATGTCAAAGCGGCCGTCCGGGCACGTTTCGCCATGCGAAACGCACGACGGATATTGCGGGCCGTGTGGCGAACCGCCAAGCAAGCTCTCCCTTCTTGCCAATAAGATTGACCAAACGCTGCTGCTGTGTTGATTCCCGTTCACGGTTCCGAATTGGGTTCGATTTGTTGTTTGGTGATCTCGGCCGGGGAGAACAATTCTTGCGTAGGAGGGGCTTGTTTGGCCTTCTCATGAAGCCGTTGGTATTCCGCGAGCGCGCGCTGCAGCTCCTGCGTGTTGCCCAGCTTTCGCTGTACCTGCGACAAACGGTACCAGGCAACCTCGTCCTCCGGATTCAGCCGCACGGCCTTCTCCAAATGCGCTAAGGCTTCGGACGTTTTGTCCAGAGCACTTAGCGTGGAGCCCAAGCCCACCTGCGCTTCCTGAAAATCGGGATACTGTTCCACGGCCATCCTGAAATATTTTTCGGCCGAAGACAAATCTCCGTGCGTGCGATGGATTTCCGCGATTTGGTAGGCGGCGCTCGCGTTCGTCGGATCCGCCTTCAGTTCCAGCAAGTATTCCGTGATCGCGGAGGCCATGTCGTTGTCTGAGCGGGTGGTTCGAAACCGCTCCTGGTAGGCACGGCCGATCCGAAAATGGATTCCGGGCATCGCCGGGTCAACCTTCAACACGCTTTCGTAAGCGCTGATCGCCTGCTCGTAGGCGCCTTGGCTTTGATAGGCTTCTCCCGCGGCTTCGTTTCGCCACACGGAGTCTGGAGCTACTGCACCGAGTTTCTTCATCGTAAGATAAGCAAAATTCCCGTAGATCCGCCCGGTATGATAGAGGACTTCCGGATCTTGCCCGTACAGATGGCCGAGCTCCAACGCCGTTCGAACCGCTTTCTCGTCCTGGTGCAGCCCCGAATAAGCCCGCAACAGTTGCAGTCCGCACATGCGTTTCACCTGCGCGTCGGAACCGAGGGCGAAGCCTTTTTCGAGACCGGGAATCGCTTCCTTGTAGTTGCCGGTTTCGGAGAGAGCGATCGACAACAGTGTCGAAGCTTTGGCTAAGCTCGGCTTGAGCTTGACCGCCTGCCGCAGTTCCGGCACGGCCTTGTCGTACTTCCGCTCCTGAAAGTAGATTGCGCCGAGATTGGCGCGAATCTCCGCCACGGCGGGTTCGAGCGCTTTCAGCTTTTCAAATGCGCGCTCGGCATCGGCGTACCGCCCTTCGGCCAGAGCAGACTGCCCTTCCTCGGCGTAACGGGAAACAGCATCGGCTTGGGTAGCTTGGCCCTGCAGCCTTCCGCCGCCGAAGAGGCCCGCACACACCAGCAAGAAGACGGGGAACTGAGATCGCATGGCGTTGAATCTACCTCTAGCAAGACCAAATCCGCCAGGAAATCGCTCCTGGCGGATTGGCCATCGGGGGTGGTTCGGGTGTAACGCCTAGAATATGAACTTCGCACCGAGTTGCACGATTCTGCCCGGGGCGGCGCCGGTGATCCTTCCAAACGTCGCGGGATTGCCGACGTTATTGCCGACCGTGCTTCCACCTCCGGCAAACGCGGCGGTCGATGGATCCGGATAGAACTGCGGATGATTGAAGGAGTTGAAGGACTCGAGGCGCAGTTGCAATCGCAACCTCTCGGTGAAGGCCAGGTCCTTAAGTAACCCGATATCCCAGTTGTTGATGCCGGGCATGGTGATGATGTCTCGGCCGGAATTGCCGAATTGGTTCGGGCCGGGTTGCACGAACGCCGAAGTGTTGAACCATTCGTTCAAGCTCTTGGTGAATCCGCTGTTCTTTGCGACCTGATCGGCGCGATTTACACCGAAGGAGTCAAGTAAACCGGTAGCGTCGCCGGCTAGGATGGACATCGGGAACCCTTGTTGGAAGGTTACGACACCGGTGAGTTGCCATCCCCCAACGAGCAGATCGACCGGCCTGGCGGCTGCTGACAGCAGTCGCTTGCCGCGTCCAACGGGAAGCTGGTAGACGAAGCTCGAAACGAATCGCTGACCGACGTTGAAATCCGACGGGCCGTAGTCCCGCGCGGGGTCGTGATTGTTCAGAAAGCCTTGCCAGCCGGCTGCGGCCTGTCCCTGGCCGATACCCGCAGCGGCAGATTTGTCATCCAAGCTCTTTGCCCACGTATAGACCGAGGTGATGGCCATTGATGAGGTTCTCCGTTCGAACTTCACATTCATGGCGTTGTAGTTCGACCAGGAGTCCCACTGGCTGTCGATGTAGGTTCCGAAATTCGGAAATGGCCTGCGGGCACTTACCGGGCAATCGCCAAGCGCCGGATTGGCGGCGCAGAACGCCGGATCCGTCATCGGGAGGGCCTGGTTGATGTTGTTTCTGGAAAGCAGGTGGGTGCCCTTGTTGCCGACGTAGTCCACTTCGAACGTTGTGTTGCGTGCGAGTTCCCGCTGGACCGAGAGAGTCCATTGCTGCATGTACGGATTCTGAGGCTTCTCGGAAATGATCACGGCGATGAAGCTGTTGGCCGCAGGGGTCACCGGAGCGATGGCCGTAAAGTCGGGGAAGAGCTGGTCCGTCGTCTGGGTGATATTTCCCGCGGTTTGCTGCAGATTCAACCGGCTGACGTAAGGATAGATGTCCGCGGAACCGTCGGTCTCCCGGCCTTCGATGCCGTCCCAGAAGATACCGTATCCGCCGCGAATGACGGTCCGATTGAACGGCCGGAAGGCAAATCCGATGCGCGGAGCGAAATCGTGCTTCTCCGAATCCGCCGGGTTGCGCCGGCCGCAATAGCGGTAAAAGCCATTTCCGTTCGGAGCGATGCCGTCCGTGGTCAGAGCCGGGTCGGCAATGCACATCCCCCCGAGCGCATTGGACGTGTCGAGCCAGCCCATGTGATTGTGGCTCTCGTACGGGACGGTGCGGAGGTCCCATCGCAATCCAAGGTTGACGGTCAAGCGGGTTGTGACCTTCCAATCGTCCTGCACAAACGGGGCGAAGTATTGGAAGTGGTAGGTTCTCGGATTCCCCGCAACGTTGGGATCGCTGAACGCGCCCGGGACAAAGGCTGCCGCCCCCGAGTAGTAGCCCAAAAGGAAATCGGCGAACTGATTGCCAGTCGCAAAACCTGCGAAGTTGTAGTTGCCTAAAAAGTTGTTGGCGACGTCGCGGTTAAGGACCCAGCGTTTGTAGTCCACGCCGACGTACCAGGTATGCGCGCCGCGGTTCAACGTTAGCGTGTCGCCAAACTGCCACATAGGATTGTTGCTTGTCGTATAGGCATTAACGGCGCCCCCCGCGACACTCAGCGTCTCACCGGCACCGGCATTGTTGGCAAACTGGATGTATGGATAGATTCGCTGCAATGGACTCAGGGTAGTGAATATTCCCGTGAGGCCCAAATCGCCGATGACGGACTCCGGTGCAGTGAAGCCGGTCTGGTTCGTCGTCGTGTTTAGCCGGCCGAAATGGAATTCGTTGACGGTCTTGGCTCCGAAATTGATGATGTGATTGACTGCCCAGTTCGTGGTATCGCCGACAAACGCGGTCTGGCCGAGTTGGCCCGAGGCCGTTCCCAATCCATTGACGGAATTGAAACTAAGATAGGAGCCGCGGCCGAAGATGGTGCCAAACTTTCCAAGATTCTGGTCCACGCGATAGGTCTGCTGGTCCGTGTCACTCGGGAGCTTGCCGGAAAGCCGGTAATTGTTTCCGGCGCAGGTCGCCGGATCACAATTCGGCGCCGGGAAGTAGCCGGCTGCGATGCCTACTTTTGCCAAACGAGAGAACCGGCTCTGAGGAATGCATGACACGTACGCTACGCCGCCGCTGTTGCAACCGGCAAAGGGCAGCCCCGTCGTTGGGTCCGTGATGGAGGTGGTGAAGAAGCCTTGCAGTTCCGCAGGGTCTTGCGGCACGTTGGCAAACTGCTGCACGCCCTGGCGCACGCGCCAACCCTCGTAGTTTGCAAGCCAGAACGTGTGGTTACGTCCATCGTACAGTTTAGGAATGTACACCGGGCCGCCCACGACGAACCCAAACTGGTTCTGCCGGAGTTCGGGAGTCGGGGCGTTCGGGTCCGCGAAGAAGTTTTTGGCATCAAAGGCGTCGTTACGGTCAAACTCAAAGAGCGAGCCATGCAGGTCGTTCGTCCCACCCTTTGACACGATGCTGATCTGATTTGCGCTGAATCCGTACTGCGCGGAATAGGTTTCCGACAGAACCTTGAACTCCTGGATCGCATCGATGGAAAGCGCGGCTGCGGGCGTGTTCAGCGCCTGGTCGGTATTGAGCATGCCGTCGATCAAGTAGGTGTTCGATTCCGGGCGCGAGCCGTTGATGCTGATCGCGGCCCCTTGACCGGCGCGCATCGTTCCCTGCTCGCCCCCCGTCTGTACCGCGCCAGCCCCGATGAACAAGAGTTGCTGGAAGTTTCTTCCATTCAAAGGCAGGTCCGTGACCTGCTTCTGGCTGACAAGCTGCGAGATCGAGGCGTTGTCGGTCTCGAGAGCAACTCCCGAAGCCTCGACGGTGACCGTTTCCGCAATCGTTCCGGTTTTGAGGATTACGTCCACGCGGTTTTCCTGGTCGACCGTGAGCGTTACGCCTTCCACGACCGCTTTCTGGAAGCCGTTCATGGTTACGGTAACGCGATAAACGCCCGGGCGGAGATACGGCACGCTGTACGTGCCCGCACTCGTTGTTTGTGTTTTCTGTGTTACGTTTGTGCCGGTATTGGTGACTTCCACGGTTGCGCCTACGACGACGGCCCCGCTCGGGTCCGTGACGGTCCCAAGCACGGTGCCGACGCCCGATTGGCCAAAAGCCCCTGCAGTTCCGAATAGCGCGAGTACCAGTAAGACCCACAATTGTCTTCTCACTTCACCCCTCCTCCTGCAAAGACCCACCAAATCACACCTCAACCCCTTGCACCCTTTCCGAGAAGCGGCTCCCGGGTGGCGGCAGGCCGCCTGTTGCGTTGCCCGACTCGCATTGAATTTGACAGCGCCGCGACCGGCCGTGATTTCTCAGGACTTCCGGAGAAATCCGGCACCGCACCCCAACGAAATCGCGAGCCGTGCAATCACGGAATTTCCGCGATGGTGTTACCGCACTTTCCCAGCGTCAATTGGTGGATGAAAATACGAAGGGGTTTTGCAGTGAAAAATAGAGCCCTTAGCAGCGCTCCCCTGACGAACCGTTTTCCTACCAGCTACTTAGGGGACGTTCCGCCGCACAGTTGGGCGATCCGGCCTAAATCGGTGCCCTCTTTGTGGTTCTACAATGCGAAATGCCAAGTTCAGCGTATCAGAACTTTTCATGCATCTTGCATGCATTTCTGATGGTCTCAATCATAGGACTGGCTCGGAAGTCTGCTTGCGCATGGAGCCAATCAATATTGGATGCAGACTCGCCACGAACCATCTCCGATTCCGTCGTCCAGCCGAACGGCAATAATCGACTCAGCGGGAGCGACCCACCGGGCAGCCTCGAGTACTCCGGAAGTCTGAGCGTGCAGCATCAAATTGGGAAGACAGGGACCGCTCGCTGACCGCTACGAATTCGGTCAATGTCGCCGGCGATCTGCAGGCTTGAGAATTCGTGGCTGGCGACTGACGGTTTTGGAGCACCCGAATAAACTTACGGAATACCGCATCCACGTTGTTTCCGTTAGCGGCGCAGGCGCACGCGGAGGATCCTGGGCCCGGCGAATAGAGTGACGCGCAGTTCATCTCCGTTCAGGCGCCGGCGAGCGATCGACTTCCCATCCTGGAATGTTCCTTCCTCGATGGACAGAAACTCCGGATTGCGCGGTGGGCCCTGCATTTCCTGGAAAGCGAGCCGAAAGCCAAAGCCTGCGACAATGTAGTCATCTCTGGCGAGCTCGATGATGATTCCGCCCGCGCGCGGCGTCTGCGCACCGGGGGCCGCTGGAGGAAGAGCCGGATCAGAAAAGAATTCCCCGTCCCTCTGGTTTGTCTCTCGCCACCTCCCGATAAGGAGGAAGGCCCTCGCGCCGTTTCCGCGTCGCGGCGCCTTGCCCGCCGCGGCTTTTGCACCCCTTCGTTCTGCAAAGCAAAACATGCAAAGAGATGCGGCTCTGCGCGATCCCGTCCAGCGTTTC